>ERZ506759.7-NODE-7-length-210048-cov-13.0664_pt1 | contig 210048 bp, 190 predicted proteins | sample MGYA00513042_ERZ506759 | MGnify/ENA metagenome assembly ERZ506759
GGCGGGCGCCACGGTCACGATCTACGACGGTGACACCGTACTGGGTACGGTGGTTACCGGGGAGGACGGACGCTGGACTTTCACGCCGGACACCCTGAACGAGGGCGACCACAGCCTGAGCACCACCGTGACGGATAAGGCGGGGAATGTCAGCGAGCGCTCTCCGGCGTTTGAAATTACAGTGGACACGACGGTGACTCCGGTCAGCGGTCTGCAGGTGACCGACGATGTGGCCGGGCATACCGGCCCGCTGGCCAGCGGCGATCTGACCAACGACGCCACGCCGGCCCTGAGCGGTACCGCCGAGGCGGGGGCCACAGTCACGATCTACGACGGCGACACCGTACTGGGTACGGTGGTTGCCGGGGAGGACGGACGCTGGAGCTTCACGCCGGATACCCTGAACGAGGGCGACCACCGCCTGAGCACCACCGTGACCGACAAGGCCGGAAATGTCAGCGAGCGTTCCCCGGCGTTTGAGCTGACGGTGGACACAGTCGTGACTCCGGTCAGCGATCTGCAGGTGACTGACGATGTGGCCGGACACACCGGCCCGCTGACCAGCGGCGATCTGACCAACGACGCCACGCCGGCCCTGAGCGGTACCGCCGAGGCGGGCGCCACGGTCACGATCTACGACGGTGATACCGTACTGGGTACGGTGGTTGCCGGCGAGGACGGACGCTGGAGCTTCACGCCGGATACCCTGAACGAGGGCGACCACCACCTGAGCACCACCGTGACCGACAAGGCCGGGAACGTCAGCGAGCGTTCCCCGGCGTTTGAGCTGACGGTGGATACAGTCGTGACTCCGGTCAGCGAGCTGCAGGTGACCGACGACGTGGCCGGGCATACCGGCCCGCTGACCAGCGGCGATCTGACCAACGATGCCACGCCGGCCCTGAGCGGTACCGCCGAGGCGGGCGCCACGGTCACGATCTACGACGGTGACACCGTACTGGGTACGGTGGTTGCCGGCGAGGACGGACGCTGGAGTTACACCCCTGAGGCGCTGGACGAAGGCAGCCACAGCCTGAGCACCACCGTGACGGACAAGGCCGGGAACGTCAGCGAGCGTTCCCCGGCGTTTGAACTGACGATTGATACCACCGCGCCGTCTGCCAGTGCGCCGGAGGTGACCGATGACGTGGCCGGGCATACCGGCCCGCTGACCAGCGGTGATCTGACCAACGACGCCACGCCGGCCCTGAGCGGCACGGCGGAGGCGGGTGCCACGGTGACCATCTATGACGGTGAGACCGTACTGGGTACGGTGGTTGCCGGGGGGGACGGACGCTGGAGCTTCACGCCGGATACCCTGGACGAGGGCGACCACCGCCTGAGCACCACCGTGACCGACAAGGCCGGGAACGTCAGCGAGCGTTCCCCGGCGTTTGAGCTGACGGTGGACACAATCGTGAATCCGGTCAGCGATCTGCAGGTGACTGATAATGCAGGAGAAGACACGGGTACACTGAACAGCGGCAACGTAACGGATGATGACACGCCGACCCTGAGCGGTACCGCCGAGGCGGGCGCCACGGTCACGATCTATGACGGCGACACGGTACTGGGTACGGTAGTTGCCGGGGAGGACGGACGCTGGAGCTTCACACCTGATGCGCTGGACGAAGGCAGCCACAGCCTGAGCACCACGGTGACCGATCTGGCCGGGAACGTCAGCGAACGCTCCCCGACTTTTGAGTTAACTGTCGATCTCAGCGACGACACCGACAGCGACTCGGATAGTGACAGTGATTCGGACTCTGACAGTGACTCGGATTCCGACAGCGATTCGGACTCTGACAGCGATTCTGATTCGGACAGCGACTCGGATTCGGACAGCGACTCCGACTCCGACTCTGACAGTGACTCGGACTCCGACAGCGACTCGGACTCCGACAGCGATTCGGACTCTGACAGCGATTCGGACTCTGACAGCGATTCTGACTCTGACAGTGACTCGGATTCCGACAGCGATTCCGACTCTGACAGTGACTCGGATTCCGACAGCGATTCGGACTCTGACAGTGACTCGGATTCCGACAGCGATTCCGATTCTGACAGTGACTCTGACTCCGACAGCGATTCGGACTCTGACAGCGATTCCGACAGCGATTCCGACTCCGACAGCGACTCGGATAGCGACAGCGACTCGGACTCCGACAGTGACTCGGATTCGGACAGTGACTCGGATAGCGACAGCGATTCTGACTCTGACAGCGATTCTGACTCTGACAGTGACTCGGATTCGGACAGCGACTCGGACTCTGACAGCGACTCCGACTCCGACAGCGATTCTGACTCTGACAGTGACTCGGACTCTGACAGCGATTCTGACTCTGACAGTGACTCGGATTCGGACAGCGACTCGGACTCTGACAGCGACTCCGACTCCGACAGCGATTCTGACTCTGACAGTGACTCGGACTCTGACAGCGATTCTGACTCTGACAGTGACTCGGATTCGGACAGCGACTCGGACTCTGACAGCGACTCCGACTCCGACAGCGATTCTGATTCAGACAGTGACTCGGACTCTGACAGCGATTCGGACTCTGACAGCGATTCCGACTCTGACAGCGATTCCGATTCGGACAGTGACTCGGACTCTGACAGCGATTCGGACTCTGACAGCGATTCGGATTCTGACAGCGATTCCGATTCTGACAGCGATTCGGACTCTGACAGCGATTCCGATTCGGACAGCGATTCTGACTCTGACAGCGATTCCGACTCTGACAGTGATTCCGATTCGGACAGCGATTCCGATTCGGACAGCGATTCCGATTCGGACAGCGACTCGGATTCGGACAGCGATTCCGACTCTGACAGCGACTCCGATTCCGACAGTGACTCGGATAGCGACAGCGATTCTGACTCTGACAGCGACTCGGACTCTGACAGCGATTCTGACTCCGACAGCGACTCTGACTCCGACAGCGACTCGGATTCGGACAGTGATTCGGACTCCGACAGCGATTCTGACTCTGACAGCGATTCCGACTCTGACAGTGACTCGGATTCGGACAGCGACTCGGACTCTGACAGTGATTCGGACTCTGACAGCGACTCGGATTCGGACAGTGATTCGGACTCCGACAGCGATTCTGACTCTGACAGCGATTCCGACTCTGACAGTGACTCGGATTCGGACAGCGACTCGGACTCTGACAGTGATTCGGACTCTGACAGCGATTCCGACTCCGACAGCGACTCGGATAGCGACAGCGATTCGGACTCTGACAGCGATTCGGACTCTGACAGTGACTCGGATTCTGACAGTGATTCCGATTCCGACAGCGACTCGGATTCGGACAGCGATTCTGATTCGGACAGCGATTCGGACTCCGACAGCGACTCGGATTCAGACAGTGACTCGGATTCAGACAGTGACTCGGATTCAGACAGTGACTCGGACTCCGACAGTGACTCGGATTCCGACAGCGATTCTGACTCTGACAGCGATTCGGATAGCGACAGCGATTCTGACTCTGACAGTGACTCGGATAGCGACAGCGACTCGGACTCCGACAGTGACTCGGATTCGGACAGTGACTCGGATAGCGACAGCGATTCTGACTCTGACAGTGACTCGGATAGCGACAGCGACTCGGACTCCGACAGTGACTCGGATTCGGACAGTGACTCGGATAGCGACAGCGATTCTGACTCTGACAGCGACTCTGACTCCGACAGCGATTCGGATTCGGACAGCGACTCGGATTCCGACAGTGACTCGGATTCCGACAGCGATTCTGATTCAGACAGCGACTCTGACTCGGACAGCGATTCGGATTCCGACAGTGACTCGGATTCAGACAGCGATGCCGACTCCGACAGTGACTCCGATTCCGACAGCGACTCTGACTCCGACAGCGATTCGGATTCGGACAGCGACTCGGATTCCGACAGTGACTCGGATTCCGACAGCGATTCGGATTCGGACAGTGACTCGGATTCAGACAGCGACTCTGACTCGGACAGCGATTCGGATTCCGACAGCGATTCCGACTCTGACAGCGATTCCGATTCTGACAGCGACTCCGATTCCGACAGCGATGCCGACTCTGACAGTGACTCCGATTCCGACAGCGATTCTGACTCCGACAGCGACTCGGATTCGGACAGCGATTCGGACTCTGACAGCGATTCCGATTCTGACAGTGACTCGGATTCTGACAGTGACTCGGATTCTGACAGCGATTCCGATTCTGACTCTGACTCTGACTCCGACAGCGATTCCGATTCCGACAGTGACTCGGATAGCGACAGCGACTCGGACTCTGACAGCGATTCGGATAGCGACAGCGACAGCGACTCCGATTCCGACAGTGACTCCGATTCCGACAGCGATTCTGACTCCGACAGCGACTCGGACTCTGACAGTGACTCCGACAGCGACTCGGACTCCGACAGCGATTCGGACTCAGACAGCGACTCGGATTCGGACAGCGATTCGGATTCTGACAGTGATTCGGACTCCGACAGCGATTCCGATTCTGACAGCGACTCCGATTCTGACAGCGACTCGGATTCGGACAGCGACTCGGACTCTGACAGCGACTCGGACTCCGACTCCGACAGCGATTCGGACTCTGACAGTGATTCGGATTCTGACAGCGACTCGGACTCTGACAGCGATTCCGATTCTGACAGCGACTCCGATTCCGACAGCGATTCCGACTCTGACAGCGACTCGGATGCTGACAGCGATTCCGATTCTGACAGTGACTCGGACTCCGACAGCGACTCGGATTCCGACAGTGACTCCGACTCTGACAGTGACTCGGACTCTGACAGCGACTCGGATTCTGACAGCGATTCGGACTCTGACAGCGATTCTGACTCTGACAGCGATTCCGATTCTGACAGTGACTCGGATTCTGACAGCGATTCGGACTCTGACAGCGATTCCGATTCCGACAGCGATTCCGATTCCGACAGTGACTCGGATTCCGACAGCGATTCCGATTCCGACAGCGACTCGGATTCAGACAGCGATGCCGACTCCGACAGTGACTCCGATTCCGACAGCGACTCTGACTCCGACAGCGACTCGGATTCGGACAGCGATTCTGACTCTGACAGCGATTCTGACTCTGACAGCGATTCTGACTCTGACAGCGATTCCGATTCTGACAGTGACTCGGATTCTGACAGCGATGCCGATTCGGATAGCGACTCGGATATCCCGCAAGCCAACGCGGATACCAATACCGCTCTGATCTTCGAGAATCATGACAACCTCGAGGGCCTGAACGGTACGATTACCCAACTGACAGGCGTGAACTTGCTTGGTGTGGTCGATGTTTCGTTGCTTAGCGGGAACAACTTTGATTTTACGGTTGCGAGTGGAACGACTCAGGATGTGGCGCTGGATATCTCCGGCGGTACTACGCTGAGCTCGGCGGCGCTGATCAATACGCTACTGCTTCTGCTGGGTGGGACGGATACCTTCAAAGCCGATCTCGCGGTGATTAATACGGTGACCGGAGAAGTGGTTGCGCTAGCATCGAATGCGGTGACTATTACGGCGGGAGGCGTCAGCCTGGATTACAGCGGCAGCGCCAGCTTCAGCGACCTGCCGGAGGGGAACTACACGGTAGTGATATCGTCGCCGACGAATACTGGCCTGCTGCCGACGTTGGTAAACTTCCTGGCGAATATCAGCGTAGCGACAGCGGTCGATGTGGCGGTAACCGACTCTGTAGGATACGAATCCGCGATCATCAGCGGTAACGTACTGCAGACGGATGCTGGCGGAGACGTAGGTGATATCGGTACGGGTATTACTGTGACCAGCATCGTTGCATCCTCGGTTTCGGGGGCATCGGCGCAGCAGGTTAGCTCAGGAGGAACGATCGTTGAGGGCGCCTACGGTAAGCTGGTGATCTATGCCGATGGTACTTATACCTATCAGGCGACCGGAGATGCTGATTCAGTCGGGCAAACGGAGGTATTTACCTACACCATCACGGATGCGGATGGCGATACGGCTACCACAACGCTGACCATTAATATCGGCCTGGCTGATGATACGGATAGCGATGCCGATTCTGACTCCGACAGCGATTCGGATTCTGACAGCGATTCGGATTCCGACAGCGATTCCGACTCTGACAGCGACTCGGATTCGGACAGCGACTCGGACTCTGACAGCGATTCTGACTCCGACAGCGACTCGGACTCTGACAGCGACTCCGATTCCGACAGCGACTCGGATTCAGACAGCGATTCTGACTCCGACAGCGATTCGGATTCAGACAGCGATTCTGACTCCGACAGCGACTCGGACTCTGACAGCGATTCGGATTCAGACAGCGATTCGGATTCCGACAGCGACTCGGATGCTGACAGCGATTCTGATTCGGACAGCGACTCGGATTCGGACAGCGATTCGGATTCGGACAGCGATTCGGATTCTGACAGCGACTCGGATGCTGACAGCGATTCTGATTCGGACAGCGACTCGGATTCGGACAGCGATTCGGATTCTGACAGCGACTCGGATAGCGACAGCGACTCGGATTCGGACAGCGACTCGGACTCTGACAGTGACTCGGATTCCGACAGCGACTCCGATTCCGACAGCGATTCGGACTCTGACAGCGATTCGGATTCCGACAGCGATTCGGATTCTGACAGTGATTCGGATTCTGACAGCGACTCTGACTCCGACAGCGACTCTGACTCCGACAGCGATTCCGACTCCGACAGTGACTCGGATTCGGACAGCGACTCGGATTCTGACAGCGATTCCGACTCTGACAGCGACTCCGATTCCGACAGTGACTCGGACTCCGACAGCGACTCGGACTCGGACAGCGATTCTGACTCTGACAGCGACTCGGATTCGGACAGTGACTCGGACTCTGACAGCGATTCGGATTCCGACAGCGACTCGGATTCCGACAGCGACTCGGACTCTGACAGCGATTCCGATTCTGACAGCGACTCTGACAGCGACTCGGATTCTGACAGCGACTCGGATTCTGACAGTGATTCGGATTCCGACAGTGACTCCGACTCCGACAGCGACTCCGATTCCGACAGCGACTCCGATTCCGACAGCGACTCGGATTCTGACAGCGATTCGGATTCAGACAGTGACTCGGACTCTGACAGCGATTCTGACTCCGACAGCGACTCGGACTCTGACAGCGATTCGGATTCCGACAGCGATTCCGACTCCGACAGCGATTCCGACTCCGACAGCGACTCGGACTCTGACAGCGACTCGGATTCCGACAGCGATTCCGACTCTGACAGCGACTCGGACTCTGACAGCGATATTGAGGCCAACCCCGATAGCAACAGCCCGGACGTTGTCGCGCTGGAAGGTAACCTGAACAACGTCAGCGGTACCAGCGGTCAACTGGTTGGCCTGACCTTGCTCAGCACCGTCGATGTCTCGCTGCTGGCGGGCAATAATCTGCGCTTTAGCGTGGGATCCGGCACCGTGGAGGATATGACGGTATCGGTGAACGGCAACTCGCTGCTGACGGCGAGCGGATTGCTGACCACTATCGTCAATCTGCTGGGGGCAGGAAATACCCTGAAGGCCGATCTGTCGGTGGTGAATACGGTCACCGGTGAAGTTGTGGCGATAGCGGAAAACAGCGTCTCTATCTCGGCGAGCCTGCTTGGCGGGCTCTCCTATAACGGCACGGTCTCCTTCGCCAATCTGCCGGCCGGCGACTACACCATGGTTATCTCTGCGCCGGAAAGTAACGGCACCCTGGTATCGTTAATCAACGCGCTGGCAGCGGCCCAGGTGGCAAGCTTCGTCAACGTGGATGTAACGGATTCGGTTGGCTACAGCGTCGGCGCCATTGAAGGTAACGTGCTGGATACAACCGCCAGCGGCGATATGCAGGATAGCGGTCAGGGCATCTCGGTCACCAGTGCGGTATCGGATTCCGTCGACGGATCGACCCCGGTCAATGTGACCAGCGCTGGCGTCGATATCACCGGAGCTTATGGGGTGCTGACGATTCACTCTGATGGCAGCTATAGCTACCAGTTGACCAAAGGCGGGGCCGCTATCGGTAAATCGGATGTCTTTAGCTATACCATTACCGATGAAGCGGGTAATACATCGACGACGAACCTGACGATTAATATCGGCGGCAATATCGAACCGGCGCAGGCCAATCCGGATGCTCAGGAAACGGATCTGACCGCGACGTTCGATACCCTCAACGGAGAAAGCGGTACCGTCGGGCAGCTCGTCGGCGTCTCGTTACTCGGTAACGTCAATGTTGGGTTACTTAACGGTAATAGCTTTGACTTTGATGTGGCCGCCGGCGCGAACGAAAAAGTGCTGCTGACGGTCTCAGGGAGCACCGGTCTGAGTCTGGGCGCGGCACTGACGACGCTGCTGAGCCTGTTGGGCGGCGCATCGTCCTTCACGGCGGATCTCTCTATCATCGATAAGGCTACCGGAGAAGTCGTGCAGGTCCTGACAAACGCCGTCAACATTAACGTTAACGGCATCGGGCTCAGCCTCGGCTATAGCGGAGGCGGCTGGTCCTCGATGTTACCTTCAGGATCGTATACGGCGGTGGTCTCCTCACCGAATACCGGAGGCCTGCTGGGGGCCCTGCTGGACCTGAACCTGGGGACCTTTGTCAACGTCTCGGTCACCGATTCTGAGGGCTATCACACCGACAGCCTGACGGGCAACGTGCTGCAAAGCGATGGTGCAGGCGACGTGGCGGATACAGGGGTCAATATTAAGGTGACCAGCGTCACCGCCACCTCGGTTAACGGCGCTGAACCTAAGGAGGTCAGCGGCAGCGGAACGACGATAGAGGGCGCATGGGGATCGTTGACCATCCACAGCGACGGTAGCTATACCTATCAGCCTTATGGCGGAGTGAATAGCGTCGGTCAATCGGAAGTCTTTACGTACACCATTACTGACAGCCTCGGCCACACGGCGAGCACCACGCTGACGATCGATATCGATAGCCCGGCTTCGCTGGCGGTCAATGACCAGGTCACGCTGAACGTAGCAACGGCGCTGGCAACGGTGAATGTTCCGGCGATTGACACTGCGGGGCTGAATACAAGCGGTAAATCAACCACGGGAGGCGTATCAGCAACCAGGACCATCAACTTCAGCGTTGGGGCCGATCGCGAAATGGATACGCTCTCGGTGAAAGTGAACTACACCGCGAGTGGCTCGGTGGTCAATACCGTCAGAATTGACAGCACGGTCAGCATTTATCACGTGCTCAGCGATGGCAGTAAGGTTCTGGTATGGCAGGGCACGCCGACAGAGAGCTTGACCACCGTTATCGGCACCACAACAAATGCTGCGGATACGTTAACGCTGATGAATGTGGCATTGAGCGAAGGTAACTACGAGATGGTTCTGGTGTCTAAGGCGACCGCCACTCTTGATACTTTCTTAACGCCGGCACCGAATTATACCGTCGGGGCTTCGATAACCGGTACGACCATTGACACCGCGACGCACTACACGGTAGCGGGAACCAACGTCAGTGGAAATATACAGAACGGAAATAACTCAGGCGGTACGGAAGATTTCCATGGCGTACTGTACTCGTCTTACAGCGTCTCCGGACACACTTCCAGCGGCGCTGCGGAAACCTGGACTTTCCACAGCAATGGCAGTATCACGACCAGCAACGGGAGTAACGTAAGCGCAACCAGCGTCACAATTTACGGTGACTATGGCACCCTGACGATGGCGAATAATGGTTCTTACACCTACAGTCTGAAGGCAGGAATGGATGTGTCGACCATCACGCATAAGGAAGTCTTTGCCTACTCGGTGAACGACAGCAATGGCGCTTCTTCCGCGGCGACGCTGACTATCGATCTGCATCCGCAGATTACCGGCAGCGTGAACGGCGACGACATCCACAGTACCGCTTACGACGATACCTTCACCCTGGGCATCGGGGCCGACACGGTAATCTACAACCTGCTGGCCGATGATAATACCGGCGGCAACGGAAGCGATACCTGGAAGGACTTCTCGGTTGCGCAAGGGGATCATATCGACGTATCGGCGCTGCTGGTCGGCTGGGATGGTAACAGCAGTAGCCTGGGCAATTATGTCACCTTGAGCTACGTGGGCAGTAATACGGTGGTATCTATCGACCGCGACGGTGGCGCAGGCGGCCATCAATCGACAACCTTAATCACGCTGGAAGGGGTGCATATCAATTCGCTCAACGAGCTGCTTGATACTAATAACTCCAACTAACTAGCTTAAATCGATGACGGCACAGGGAAGCGCCGTCCAGATTATTTTATCGCGGAGGAATCATTCAGGTCAGTGAAGCGGGAGATCGCCGACTATCATTTAATAAAAATAATGATGCGGAAATTATTATATCCGTTTTTTCAGTGCGTGTTTTCTGAAGGGTAAATTTGATGCGTCTATTTATACAAAAAAGGAATGTCATAACCTGTGGCTATACAGCTCTATTAATCACGTTAAATCCGTCGCTTTCAGCTCATGCGGAAAATTCATATTTGCTGCCGAATGATATTAGCAGCCAGCGTTTAACCGATAATCAGCAGGTCGCGGGGTATAACGACGAGATTATTAACAGTCAGACCCGAATATCCGGTCCGCTGGATATTAAAAAGGCGGTAAAAAACGCGGTGAACTGGCATCCCTCTATTACGCAGGAGGTCAGTAAGCTTCAGGAGATGGCGCAAAAAGTTGATGTGGCGAAAGCAAAATATTACCCGCAAATAAGTGCGGGTATGAATAATGGTTATACAAACACTTATTCTGATGCCGGATATACGCCATCGCTGGTCGTCTCAGTGTCGCAAATGCTTTACGACTTCGGCAAAGTGTCCAGTTCGGTGAGAGCAGCAGACTCCGGCGTGGCTCAGCAGCAGGCCACCGTGATGCTGAATATCGATCAGGTCGCTCACGATACCGCCGCGGCGGTAGTCCAGGTGCAGGGCTATCAAAAGCTGGTTGAAATCGCCAAAGCGCAGGTTAACTCGCTACAGCAGATCGGCGATCTTATTCGCCAGCGCAACGATGCGGGGGCATCTTCATTATCGGACGTTGTGCAGACCGATACCCGCGTGGAAGGCGCGCAATCCACGCTCCTGCAATATCAGGCGGCCCTTGAACGCTGGAAAGCCACGCTCGCGACCTATATCGGCATCGGCGGAATCGCGACGGTAACGGATGATGTCCCGCAGGGAATGGATGCCGCCTGCGCGGTATCCAAAATCGATTACCGTTCCGTTCCAGCGGTACTGGCGGCGCTGGCCCAGGCCGGTCAGGCGCAGGCGCAGCTGGATAACGCCAACGCGCAAATGCTGCCGACGATTTCCCTGGAACCGGAGGTGACCCATTACCTTAACGATAACTACGCCAACAGCGCGGTGCTGAATAAAACGCAATATTCCGCTTGGGTAAAAGTGCAAATGCCTATCTACCAGGGCGGGGCGATGACCGCCTCCCGAGACGCCGCCCAACAAAGTCTGGCGGCGGCGAATGCGGCGATCAAAACCGCCCAGCTGGACGCCAGCCAGAAGCTGAACGCCTCTCGCGATGAAGCGGTCAATCTTGCCCAGTCGCTGGGGATTCAGAAACGACAGCAGCAGCTGGGCGAGCAAACCCGGGCGCTGTACCAGGATCAGTATCTCCAGCTCGGTTCACGGCCGCTGCTGGATCTGCTCAACGTCGATCAGGAAATTTACCAGGCCAGATTTAGCCAGGTCCTGACGGAATCACAACTGCGCTCGCTGGAGCTGGACTGCCTGTTCAGCACCGGCAAGATGCGCACGGTGTTCGCGCTGGAAAATCAAAATATCCAGGGCGTGGAGATCCGCCCATGACCCCACAAGATGAACGTGCCGGAATACCGCACTTGTCCGATTGGTCGAATGCGATTGCCTTTATTGCCAACCACTATCGACAAAGTTTTTCTCCCGGAACGCTACATGCGGCTGCCGAATGGGCGACGCAGAAAACGCTGCCCGAAGCGCTCCGGCACCTGGCGCGCCACGCCGGATTACACTGCCAGTTTTTATCCGCCACCGATCAGAAAATGTCGGCCTGGCGGCTACCGCTCGTTATCCAGCTGCGCGATGGCCAGGTGGCGATAGTTGAAAGCTTTGACGTCAATAATGCCGTCGGGGTGCGGTTCGTGAAGGAGCTGTCGCTGCTCAGCTACTGCCCGCTGGAAACTCTGCTGCCGGAAATTGACAAGACCGTTGCTTTTCGCCCGTCGGCTCCGGAAAGGGATATTCGTACAGAAAGCTATCTGACCCGCTTTCAGCCGGACTGGCTGCGTAAAATTGTGCTGAAAGATCTTCGCCCCTATATGCACGTCATGCTGGCTTCGTTCGCCATTAACGTTCTGGCGCTGAGCGGGATTCTGTTTTCGATGCAGGTATACGATCGGGTGATCCCGGCCCAGTCTTATCCCACTCTTTATGTCCTGTTCAGCGGCGTATTGCTGGCGGCGGTATTTGCTTTTGCGCTGAAAATTATGCGCGGACACGTCACGGATCTGCTCGGCAAACGTGGGGATATTCGGGTCTCGGACCGGGTTTTCGGCCACGCGTTGCGCCTGAAAAACAGCGCAGTGCCGCGCTCAACGGGGAGCTTTATTTCGCAAATCCGCGAGCTGGAGCAGGTGCGCGAAATGATGACCTCAACGATGATGACCATCGTGGCGGATTTACCGTTCTTTTTGCTGTTCCAGGTGGTGCTGTTTATCGTCTCGCCGTGGCTAAGCTGGATAGCGCCGGTGGCGACGGTTCTGATGATCCTGCCCGGCCTGCTATTGCAGCGCAAGCTCGCGGCGCTGGCCAACAAAAATCAGCACGAAAATACCTTACGAAACGCCATTCTGGTGGAGAGTATTCAGGGTTTGCAGGACATCAAAATGATGCAGGCGGAAAGCCGCTTTTTGCATCAGTGGAATAGCTATATTGCGATTACCGCCGAGTCGGGGGTCAGAACGCGCAGGCTCACTCACGGCCTGGTCAGCTGGGGAATGTCGGTACAAAACCTGCTATACGCCACGGTAGTGGTGGTCGGCGCGCCGCTGGTGATTAATGGCGACATCACCACCGGGGCCATGGTGGCGGCATCGATGCTTTCAACCCGCATGGTCGCGCCGATGACCGCGCTGTGCGGCGTGCTTGCTCGCTGGCAGCAGGTGAAAACGGCGAAGGCCAGCCTCGATAATCTGATGGCGCTACCGGTCGAAGGCGGCCAGGACGAACCCCGGGTTCACCGCGCCGTGCTGCACGGTAACTATGAGTTCCGCCAGGCGGAATTCCGCTACGGCCTTAACGACGCCGCGATTCCGCTGCGAATTAACCAGCTATCGATTAAAGCCGGTGAGAGAATCGCCATCCTTGGGCGAATCGGCGCCGGTAAATCGACCCTATTGCAGGCGATGATGGGCAACGTCGAGCTGGTCGCCGGCGAACTGCGGCTGGATGATTTAAGCCTGCCGCAGATCGACCTTGCGGATATTCGCCGCAACGCCACTTTGCTCACCCAGGAGGCGCGGCTGTTTCACGGCACCCTGCGCGAGAATTTAATCCTTGGGCGGCCAGCGGCGACGGATGATGAAATCTTCTCGGTGCTTACCCTGTGCGGCGCTCTGGAGTTTGTACGCAAACTGCCCCTCGGCCTCGAACATATTGTCATGGAAGGCGGGGTGGGGCTTTCAGGCGGCCAGCGCCAGTCGCTGCTGCTGGCCAGAACCCTGCTGCGCGATCCGAACATCGTCCTGCTTGATGAACCGACCTCTTATTTCGACGAGCGAACGGAAAAGGCCTTTGTGGAACAGCTGGCGCTGTGGGCCGGCGAGCGAACGATGATTATCGCCACGCATAAAGCGGCGGTGCTCAATATCGTTGACCGGATTCTGGTCATCCAGGATGGACAGCTGGCGCTGGATAAACCTAAAGCCACCGTCTTTGAACAAGAGAAAGCCCGCGGCCAGGTGGTGAATATATGAATAAGCTTCCCATGATGGCGGATCATGACCCGGTGGCGCTGCTGCCGGATAACGAACAAGACGAAGCGAAGATCGTAAAATCGCGGCGGCTGATACTGCTGCTGGCCGGTATGCTGCTGGTGGGCGCTGTCTGGGCCTGGTTCGCCGTGCTGGATGAAGTCTCTACGGGCACCGGAAAAGTGATCCCCAGCTCCCGGGAGCAGGTGATTCAGACCCTCGATGGCGGCATCTTAACCGAGCTGAACGTGCAGGAGGGCAGCAAAGTGCAAGCCGGACAGGTCGTGGCGCGCCTCGACCCCACCCGCAGCGAATCTAACGTGGGGGAAAGCCAGGCGAAGTATCGCGCCTCTCTGGCGGCGAGCATTCGCTTAACTGCTGAGGTCAACAATCAGCCGCTGGTGTTTCCCGACACTCTGAAAGCCTGGCCCGCGCTGCTGGCGGAGGAGACCCGCCTTTACCATAGCCGTAAGGAGCAACTGAGCAAATCGACGCATCAGCTGGATGAGTCGTTAAAGCTGGTCAATAGCGAACTGGCCATTACTGAAAAACTGGCGAAAACCGGGGCGGCGAGCAACGTCGAAGTGCTGCGTCTTCGTCAGCAGGTCGCGGATATTAGTTTTAAAAAAATCGATCTCAATACGCGTTATTTTGTTGACGCGCGTGAACAGCTGTCAAAAGCCAATGCCGATGTGGCCAGCCTGGCGGAAGTGATTAAAGGGCGCGCCGATTCGGTGACGCGTTTAACCGTCCGCTCGCCGGTACAGGGAATTGTTAAAAATATTAAGGTCAATACTATTGGTGGGGTTATTGCGCCCAATGGCGAATTGATGGAAATCGTGCCTGTAGACGGCCGTTTATTAATCGAAGCGCGGATCTCCCCTCGCGATATTGCTTTTATCCATCCCGACCAGCAGGCGCTGGTCAAAATTACCGCCTATGATTATGCCATCTATGGTGCACTTAACGGCGTGGTGGAAACCATATCGCCGGATACCACTCAGGATGAAGCTAAACCCGATATTTACTACTACCGGGTATTTATCCGTACTGATAATGATTACCTGGAGAATAAGAGCGGCAAGCGCTATTTAATTGGCCCGGGGATGATCGCTACCGTTGATATTAAGACTGGTGAAAAAACGGTTATGGATTATCTGGTAAAACCATTTAATCGGGCCAAAGAAGCATTACGGGAGCGCTAATCAAAGTGCGAACATCTTGTCGGCTACGGGTTCTCCGCCGTTTGCGGTCCGGGAGATGTGCCGGGGCTGATACCCCGGCGCGGTATACGGGAATGACAGGTCGGATAAGGCGTCATACGCCACCCGATAATAATGTGGCGCAATCTCTAAAACGAGTTTGTTTGCAGTCTCTGATAATAATTTTTAAACATCCAACGCATTCTTGAATAAATGGAGAGGGAAAGATGGCGCTAAGTGACTTACTGCAACAAGCTTGCTTTCAGGCCAAAAAATTGAAATCCACCGTGTTGCCCTCTGACTATCCGGCATGGGTGATCTTCTTTAGCGTCAGCGATGGCAAAGAGCGGGCGCATATGCATATCGCCAGCGGAACCAGCTTCGATCTCGCCTGGCTGGCGGGGGCCAGAGCGCTGCAGGAGTGGCGTAAAAAGCAGGCCAATGAACCGCAGTGGCTGCGTATCGACGTTGTGGACAGCGTGGAAAAGCTCAGCTGGCACTCCCTCAATGAGAAATTCAGAGTCACCAAGCGCAACTATTTTCGCTTTGGACTCGCGTTTGACCCGCAGTTTAGCTGTGCGATGCTAGAACAGGAAATCGCCGGCAACGCGCTGCTCTACGACGGCGATAATGGCGTCGTCGCGCCGAATAGCATCAATTTGCAAAACTACGGCCAGCGGCGGTTTAAGCAGACGCTTAGCTGGCCGGAGGATCCGCAGCAGCCTCTGTGGCGTTTTAAAACCCAGGCGGTCTTTTGCGATCGCTTTGGCGTAAAAGTCATTGAACATGCCGGGAGGGGCTCCGGCTATCGCGCCATTGGGGAAAACTGGCAGGAAGCGTGCCTGGCTGAGGTGATTAAAAAAGGCAGCGATTATCTGGCCCGTCAGGTCAGGAAAGACGGGCTGTATCATTATGGCTGGTTTCCCTGTTTCGATCGCCCGGTCCGTTCCTATAACGCGCTGCGCCACGCCAGCTCGACCTATTCGCTGATCGAAGGCTGGGAAGCGACGCGCCTGCCGTCGGTTCGCCAGGCCATAGACCGGGCGATTGCGTATCTGGTAAGCACGCTGATTGAGGTGCGGACGTTGGATGATGGGCGCGAGGCAGCGTTCCTCTGCGACGTTGGCGAGGAGATCAAGCTTGGCGGTAATGCCGTCAGCATCCTGGCGCTGGTAAAATATACCGAAACGACCGGAGACCGGCAGTACCTGCCGCTGATGGCGCAGCTGGCGACCGGTATTGCCTGGATGCAGGATCCGCAAAGCGGCCAATTTGTTCATGTATTAAATAGCCACGATCTGTCGTTGAAGGCCAAATTCCGCATTATCTACTACGATGGCGAAGCGGCGTTTGCCTTGATGCGCCTGTACGGCCTGACCAAAGAGCCGTTGTGGCTGGACGTGGTGGAAAAAGCCTTCGCCTATTTCATTCAAAACAAACACTGGCAGCATCACGACCACTGGCTGAGCTACTGCGTAAATGAATTAACCCGCTTCCGCCCGGAGGAGAAGTACTTTCGTTTTGGTCTCAATAATGTGCGCGATCATCTTGATTTCGTACTGCATCGTGTGACGACCTATCCCACGCTGCTGGAGCTAATGATGGCGGCGTCGGAAATGGTCACCCGGCTGGGCGCCTCGCCCGAGCACCGCCACCTGCTGGATGATTTTGACCAGCAAAAATTCTGGCAGGCGCTGGAAACCCGCGCCCGCTATTTGCTGAACGGCTTCTTCTGGCCCGAGCTGGCGATGTTCTTTAAAAATCCCGCGCGGATCGTTAACAGCTTCTTTATACGCCACCACAGCTACCGCGTACGTATCGATGACGTCGAACACTATCTCTCCGGCTTTATCGCCTATCAGAAATACCACTTAGCGGCAAAAAAGCCGTCGCTCCAGCAGGACAACGCGCCGTCGTCGATTGATGCGACGCCCGTTTTTCTGCTGGAGACGCTACGCGATGTCGGTAACGGTATCGAGGTGGCCGCCATGCGGCGGGCGAAGCTGTTCACCGAACATCTGCGCGCCGTACCCTGGTTGATTACCGCGACGTGGAATCCCGAATTACCCACGGTGGTCAAGGCGCTGAAGGCGCGGGGGGCGCTGCCCAAAGAGGTACCGGTTTATAACCTTTACCAGTGGTTAAGCGACTGCCTGGAGATGAACGCGATTGCGACGCTGGAGCCGCTGGTGGGGAGTATTGAACTCAGGCATGTCGTCAACCCCGACGCGGACCTGCCGGTGGGAAAACAGAACTTCCTGCTACGCCCGCAGGGGAAAATTATCGAAGATTATATCGATAGCGCCGGCAATATTCTGCTGCGTAAAAGCTTTGATGAGAAGAAAGGCAACCTGCGGCTCAGCGCTCTGGAAATTGCCCTCGCCGGGGGGGACGTCAAACGCTTTACTCTGGAGGAGGACTTTTTTTCGTGGATGCTGGAAACCATGCTGGCGGGGAAAGGGCGTTGGCACTTTATCGTGGATAAAAATAAAACGTGGAAAAACTTCGTCTGTTCACGGCCAGCTCAGCGTATGGCCTGCTCATTAAGCGCCATTATTCACTCCCATCATCAGCTCTCTAACGGCGCGCTGAAAAGCTCATATCGACACCTCCTGGAGCAGCCGGATCTCGTCGACCAGTTGATTATCCTCACCGATGAGCAGTGGCAGGATTTGCAGCAGGAGGGATTCCCGGCTACGCAGATGGCGGTGATCCCCAACCATCTCGATAACGGCAATATTCCGGCGAACCCGCAGAAAGTGCCGTCACAAACGGTTATCTACCTCGCGCGTTACTCGGAGGAGAAGCAGCACGCCTTACTGCTGAGCGCCTTTCGTAAAGTGCTGGCGGTTATCCCCGATGCGCAGCTGCACACTTATGGCGTAGGGCCGTTGCGGCGCAGCCTGAGCGCGCAGGTGGCGGAGTGGGGGCTGGCGCAGGCGATCCATATCAATGGCTTCACGTCCGACATCGCCCAGGCGCATAAAACGGCCTGCTGTACGGTGCTTTGTTCGACTCAGGAAGGGCAGTCTATTTCCGCCGTGGAGGCGATGGCCTACGGTACCCCGCTGATTAGCTTTGCTATCAAATACGGTCCGCGCGACATCCTGCAGGACAGGCAAGCGGGGATGCTGGTTCCCTGCGGCGATGAAGAAGCTCTGGCGGCGGCGTTGATCAAGGTTATCGCGGACAAAACGCTACAGCAAAGTATGCGGCAGGCCGCGCTGCGCAACGCTCAACGCTATTATGCCAGCGCCATCGCCGAACGCTGGGCGGCGTGGCTGCAGGCCAGCGAGCGGCTGATGGCAGCGCAGGCGAAGGCGGATATCGGCCTGGCCAGCAAGAGTCCACAGGCGGCAAGCGTTGGGTAACCGTCCGTGTCCGTTTCCCCTGCGCTTGCCGCAGGAGAGGCCATGAGGCGAGTCGTCGCGTTGCTGCTGGCCTGCGGCTGCTGTGCGCCGCTGCTGGCCCGCGACGTGGTGCAGGTTGCCCGCTGCGTGCCAGGATCGCTGCTGCACAATCATCATCTGGAAAAAGCGCACGTTGTCGATGAGTTTCATATTTATTACAGCCTGCAGGGTAAGGACGCCCTGCAATACCCGCAGGATAGTACCGGCGATGGCGTGCCGGATGTCGTGAAAGACATCGCGAGCCAGCTCCAGGCTGCAAAATATCTTTACACCTCGCTGCTGGGTCTACGCCCGCCGCTGCAGCAGAAAATTTATACCCAGGCCCGACAAATTAATATCTACCTGCTGACGCTTCCCAAAGGTCACGGCCTGGCCTTTGACCGCGTGGCGGCGGAAACCATGAGCGATGGCGCGACGCTCCCCTGCGGTTTAAAAATTGTCCTCAATGCGGCCCGGCGGCCGGCGCGCAACGTTACGCCCGCCCATGAATTGTTCCATTTGTATCAGTACGGCTACGCGGTTTTTAAACAGAAATGGTATCTGGAAGGCATGGCGCGCTGGATGGAAAATGCATTCAGGCCCGCGGAGCAAAGCATCTTGCCGTTAGCCGCCCCGCCCGTTTGCGAAAATTATTTCTCGCGCGGCTACGGCGCGGCAAGCTTTTGGGCCAGCTACGCGCAGCAGTCGTTTGCCGCCACCATATTGCCGGACCACGCGCTGGCGTATCGCTACATCGACGGTAGCCCGGTGTTTAAAATTCAGGTTTTACCGGGTGGGGCGATGCTCGCGCCTTTTTTTCAACAGCTTGCGCTTAATAGCGAGGGCATTTCACGTGAGATGAAGCTGGCTAATACCCGCTGGAGTGAAAAACAGCAGCGTGACGGACGGTTTAATAACCAGATATGCCAGGCGCTGGCAGCGACTGCAAAAAGATAGGGGAATAAAAAACCCGCAGCGCGGGTTTTAGGTTAGTTGCGCAATCGCGGCGCCTGCAGCTGCTGGCGTATGGTTCTCGCCAGCTCGTCCAGAGACGGTTGCTCCGGATGCTCATCGCTGGGCTCGCTGCTTAGCTGCGCTTCTGCAAGATAAGTGTGAATCGGCTGGCCATCGTCATCTTCCATCACCACGTGATACCAGGGCGCAAGACGCAAATCGTCGTTAGCGGCGATTTCGTCCACTTCCGGCTCCGTGAGCGAATATTCTGGATCGACATCGACGATTACGCCCAGGTAGCCCAGAAGCGTGTGGCGAACTTGTTGGCCGATACCGAATTTGCTGGCTATCATAAGCACCTCCCGGGTTACATGATTACCTGCTATATGCGGGCCGATTCTCCATTTTCAAGTTACATAATGCGACAAGCAAACCCTTTCAGATACAGCCCTTCCGGATAGGTTGCAATCACCGGGTGATCGGCAGCCTGACGGAACTGTTCTATAAATTGTACATCACGTCCGGCATCCAGGGCGGCATCGGCGATGATTTTCTGAAATAAATCGGTGGTCATCAGGCCGGAGCAGGAGAAGGTCAACAGAATGCCGCCGGGGTTCAGGAGCTGGATCGCCAGCATATTGATATCTTTATAGCCGCGGCAGGCGCCCATCAGCTGGCTTTTGTTTTCGACAAACTTTGGCGGGTCCATCACGATGACATCAAACTTTTCGCCTGAATCGCGATATTTACGCAGCAGCTTGAACACATCGTCACGGACGAATTCCGCTTTCGATAAATCCAGCTTATTCAGCTCAACGTTCTGTCTGGCGACGTCCAGCGCTTCCTGCGACGTATCGACGCTGACAACCTGACGGCAGCCGCCCATCAGCGCAGAGATGGCAAAACCGCCGGTATAGGAGAAGCAGTTCAGCACACGTTTATCCGCAACATAGCGACGCGTCGCCAGGCGGCTGTCGCGCTGGTCAAGGTAATAGCCGGTTTTGTGGCCGCCCTGAATGTCGACCAGCAGCTGCATACCGTGCTCGGTAATCGGCAGCAGGGCAGGCGGCAGTTCACCGACCACCGGCCCCTGCGCCAGCTCCAGGCCCTCTTTTTTACGTACCGCGACATCGCTACGATCGTAGATGGCGCAGTTCGGGAACAGCGTTTGCAGCGCGCTGACAATTGACGCGCGCTGATATTCAGCGCCGGCGCTCAGCAGCTGCAGCACAAAAAAGTCGCCAAAACGATCGATGGTAACGCCCGGCAGGCCGTCGGATTCTCCGGCAATCAGGCGGTAGCTATCGAGCCCGTCGCGGGCCGCCAGCCACTCGCGCCAGGTGTGCGCCTGCTGCAGGCGACGCTCGAAAAAGGCGTTATCAATGGCTTCAGTGCGATCGAAGCTCCAGACGCGGGCGCGGATCTGCGACGAAGGCGAATAGGCGCCGCGGGCCAGCCATTTTCCCTGTGAATCCACAATATCGATGGTTTCACCTGAACGGGCTTTACCTTCCATCCGGGCGACGGCGCCGGAGAAAATCCACGGATGGCGACGCAGCAGGGATTTCTCGCGTCCTTTGGTTAACACTAAGCGGGGAAAAATGGAGTCTGTCATGGAGCTACCTTTAAGCAACGGGAATATCGGCACCGAAAAATGGCGCGTAGATTAGCACAAGTGGCTGTGGCAAGCACCATTCCACCGCTATCGGCAGGTGAGCGTTTCGGCACAAAATGCAGGCGCTTTGGCACAATAAAAATCTCGCCGCGATCTTACAGTATTTCCTCAACCGACGGAGGAGAATACGATGAAAACAGGATTGAAATGGGCTGTCGCAATAATGGTTATTATGAGCGGAACGGCGAATGCCGCAGCGTTTAGCATCAGCAGCGTAGATATGCGCGATGGCGAGTCTCTGGCGCAGAATCACTGGTTTGGCGGCTTTGGCTGCACCGGCGGCAATGTATCACCGCAGATCGCCTGGCAAAATGCCCCCGCGGGTACCCGTAGTTTCGCGGTGACCGCTTATGACCCGGATGCGCCGACCGGGAGCGGCTGGTGGCACTGGACGGTGGTGAATATTGCCCAACAGGTGACAAGTTTAGCCGCTGGCGCCGGAGACAAAAATAACGCTAAACTGCCTGCCGGGGCGGTACAGGGGCGCAATGACTTTGGCTATGCGGGTTTTGGCGGCGCGTGCCCGCCGGCCGGAGATAAACCTCATCGCTACCGCTTTACGGTCTGGGCGCTTGATACCCCGACGCTGCCCATTGATAGCGCGGCCAGCGGGGCGTTAGTCGGATTTATGTTACACAGCCACGCCATCGCCAGCGCGCAGTTAACGGCGCTGGCCGTAAGATAACAAAAAGGGCGGCATGATGCGGAATATCAATTTTCACCATAATGCGCTAACGGCGGCGGAAATTACCACCCGCCGTCTATGCAAACTGCACCGCGTCACGCTGTTCTCGCCCGCGATCTGCCGGGTAAACCGCGGCAGTAAGGTCATTGTGCAGGGAGCCAGCGAGATGCTGGCAACGCCGCAGCAGCTGATCATTTTGCCCGCCGAGGTGGAACTGGAGGTCATAAATCAGCCGGAAAACGGGCTGTTTTGCTCCGATCTGCTGTCACTAACGCCCGAGCTGTTGGCCGATTTTAAGCATCGCTATATGAGCGAACCGCAGGTCGGTCGTTTGACTTCGCTTTGCGCGCCGCTGGCGCCGGAACTGTCGTTTATGTGGCAGAGCGTTCTGCAGGCGGTGCGGGAAGGGCTTTCGGCGGAGTTACAGCATCATCAGGCGATGGGGTTGCTGCTGGCGTTGTATCAGGCCGGATACGCCGGACCGCTGCTTAACGAACGGCGCGACGACATAACCGGTCAGGTCAGGCAGATTATTATGCTGTCGCCTGCCGAAGCGTGGAGCGTGGCGAAAGTCGCAAAAATGCTGTTTCTTGGCGAATCGACGCTGCGCCGCCGTTTGCAGCAGGAGTCCCGGAGCTTTCGCCAGATCGTGGAAGAGGTGCGGATGGCCTACGCGCTGGGGCAATTACAGTCGACGTCGCGGCCCATTGGCGACATTGCGCAAAGCAGCGGCTATCTGTCAGGCTCGCGCTTTACCGCCCGTTTTCGTCAGCACTATGGATTATTACCAAAGCATGTACGCTGAAAGAATTTGCTATCCTCTGTCATTGAGTCAATGTCCGGAAAGGAGAGAAAGCATGGCAACGGTTTGCACGATGGCGTGGGTATACGGTTCCGTTCAGGGCGTCGGATTTCGCTATTCTACCCAGCGCGAGGCGCTACAGCTTGGGCTAACGGGATACGCGCGCAACCTAGACGACGGCGGCGTGGAGGTGCTTGCCTGCGGAGAGCCGGAGCAGGTGGAGAAACTTATCGCCTGGCTGAAAGCCGGTGGGCCGCGCAGCGCGCGGGTGGACAGGGTTCTGACCGAGCCGCATCAGCCCACCAGAGAGTGGCAGAAATTCGCCATTTTGTATTAGATACACTTTACCGGTTTAGGCAGACCGGCGATTTTTGTCGCCTGCTTAGCCGGGCCTTTCGGAAACAGGCGGTAAAGATAGCGGCTGTTGCCTTTCTCTTCGCCGAACTTGTTCGCCATGGCTTTCACCAGCATGCGTATTGCCGGTGAGGTGTTGAATTCCAGATAAAAATCGCGCACGAAGCGCACGACTTCCCAGTGTTCAACGGACAGGGCGATGCCCTCCTGTTCAGCAATAACGGTCGCCATCGCCTCGCTCCACAGGGTCGTATCCTTCAGATAGCCTTCGCTATCGGTCTCTATTTCGTTGCCTTCAAAGATAAACATGATTCTTCACATACCGCTGAAAATGGCGGCAGTGTAGCAAAAAATAAGGCCCCGCATAAGCGGGGCCTGAGTAGAGCCGGAGAGAGGATTAGTCTCTGCTGGCGAAGCCAAGGATGCTCAGCAGGCTGACGAAGATGTTGTACAGCGAGACGTACAGGCTTACGGTCGCGCGGATGTAGTTGGTTTCACCGCCGCGGATGATGTTGCTGGTCTCAAACAGGATGGCGCCTGAAGAAATCAGGATAAACACCGCGCTGATCGCCAGATGCAGAGCCGGCAGCTGCAGGAAAATATTGGCAACCATACCGATAAGCACCACAACCACGCCCGCCATCAGCATGCCGCCGAGGAAGGACATATCTTTACGGGTCGTCAGCACGTAGGCCGAGCAGCAGAAAAACACCAGCGCGGTTCCGCCCAGCGCCAGGCCAATCAGATCGCCCATGCCTGCAGACAGGTAGGCATTGAGCATCGGCCCCAGGATATAGCCAAGGAAGCCGGTAAAGGCAAACGCGGAAATAATGCCGGTAGGTTTATTTGCCGTTTTATAGGTCAGGAACATCAGGCCATACATGCCGACCAGCGTCAGAATCAGACCCGGCGAAGGCAGCATCAGTACCGTGCTGGCCGTCGCCGTAATGGCGGAAAATGCCAGCGTCAGGCTAAGCAAAAAATAGGTGTTCCGCAGAACTTTATGCGTGCTAAGCAGCGATGAACGGTCACGCGACGATGTAATTATACGATCCATGAGTCACTCTCTTATGACAGATGTAATTAATAATGAAGCATAAAAAAAACGAGGCCGAAGCCCTAATGCTTTTACCCATCTTTACTCAAAGTAAACGGGCTGGATTCAGCATATTATTCCAGTAAAAGACGAATAAACGGAATTTTTATTCATTTGCTTTCTGTGGCCAGATCGAAATCTGATAACTAACTGAAAAATATTGCGTTATAGCCATTCTGCGACTAACTCTGGAGAGGGTACAAACGAAGCGTAACAAAGGCAAGGGATATGAAATCACAAAAATATAATCACATCACGCGGGTACTGCTGGCTGTCGGTCTGTTCTCAATCACTCTCCCGGCGCTGGCCGCGCAGGTGCCGCCGGGAACGGTGCTGGCAGAGAAGCAGGAGCTGGTCAGAAATAACGGCAGCGAGCCGTCGTCGCTGGATCCGCATAAAGTCGAAAGCGACGTTGAAAACAATATCATTAGCGATCTTTTCGAAGGGCTGGTCAGCGTTTCGCCGGCAGGCGACATTCAGCCCCGGCTGGCGGAGAAGTGGGAGAATAAAGATAACACCGTCTGGACCTTCCTCCTGCGTCCAGGTGCGACCTGGTCTGACGGGACGGCGATTACGGCGCAGGATATCGTCTGGAGCTGGCAGCGTCTGGTGTCGCCGCTCACGGCGTCCCCTTACGCGAGTTATCCCGGCAATATGCATATCGTCAACGGTGCGGAGATAGCACGGGGTCAAAAAGCGCCCGAGACGCTGGGCGTCAGAGCGGTTGATGATGCGACCTTTGAGGTGACCTTAACCCAGCCGAATGCGGCGTTTTTGGCCATGCTGGCGCACCCGTCTCTGGTTCCGCTCGATAAAGTCCTCATTTCGCGCTACGGCGACAAGTGGACCAAACCGGAACATATGGTAACCAGCGGGCCCTACAAGCTGTCGCAGTGGGTGGTGAACGAGCGTATCGTCGCAGAGCGCAATCCGCGTTACTGGGATAACGCGCATACCGTCATCAATAAGGTGACCTATCTGCCGATAAGCTCTGAAGCCGCCGATATCAACCGCTACAAAGCGGGGGAGATCGACATCGTCTATACCGTGCCGATTAACCAGTTCGCCCAGCTTAAAAAAACTCTGGGCGAACAGCTGAATGTTTCGCCGCAGCTGGCGACCTACTATTACCAGTTCAATACGACCCGGCCGCCGTTTAATGACCCTCGCGTACGGCGGGCGCTGAATATGGCCCTCGATAAAGAGATTATCGCGGAGAAGGTACTGGGGCAGGGGCAGCGTCCTGCCTGGCTTGTCAGCCAGCCTGATATCGGAGGGGTGAAGCTGCACAATCCTGAATATGCCAGCTGGCCGCGCGATAAACGTATCGCCGAGGCAAAAAAACTGTTGAGCGAGGCCGGGTATAACGAGACCCATCCGCTGGTATTTAATTTGCTCTATAACACTTCGGAATCGCACCAGCGAATTGCCATCGCCGCCAGCTCAATGTGGAAAAAGAATCTTGGCGTCGAGGCGAAGCTGCAAAATCAGGAGTGGAAGACCATGCTCGACACCATGCACACGCATAATTTTGACGCCGTGCGCTACGCGTGGATTGCCGACTATGACGATGCCGCGACTTTTCTCAATACCTTCCGTACCGGCGATAGTGAAAATACCACTCAGTACAGTAATCCAGCCTACGATGAGGCGTTGCGCAATGCGGCAAAAGCGTCTGATACCGCGGCGCGGGGTCAGTTCTACCAGCAGGCGGAGGATTTACTAGGCCAGGATGTCCCGGCTATTCCGGTCTATCACTATGTGCGTACCCATCTGGTGAAGCCATGGGTCGGGGGTTTTACGCCGGATAAACTGGGGTATTACTACACCAAAGATATGTACATCAAAAAACATTAGGTCGGCGCGGGCAGTTTGCGCTGAATTTCTGCGCAAACTGCCTGAGTTTCAGACGAATAACACGTTTTTGCTTATTTTTAAGCCGATTGAACAAATTGATGCTTTACAGCCTCAACAGAGGTGTTTATAGTGCGCCCCATACCGGAAGCGTGGCCGAGCGGTTGAAGGCACCGGTCTTGAAAACCGGCGACCCGAAAGGGTTCTAGAGTTCGAATCTCTACGCTTCCGCCAAATAAAACAAGGGGTTACCGAAAGGTAACCCCTTGTTGCTTTGTAGTGTTGGAATATTCTGAGGTTCCAGCCCATAAAAAGACCCGCCGAAGCGGGTTTTTTTATGCCTGTTTTACTGCAACGGGTGCCCATCTGAGAGATGAGCTTCATTTCGCTGATTCATTCCCTGTTTTAGGGCATCAGCAACAGAGTCGGTCACGACTTCCTCTGCTCCCATCGCATACCTCAGACGTAGAGCGCCGCCTTGCCGATAGATGAAAACAAATGCATCTTGCGAACCACAACGGCTTTTGCGGCTTCCATTGGCCTGATAAATAAGCTGTTAGGTTCGTGGCTGCCTGATTTCAGCTCTTCTTCCAGAGCAACAAAGAATGCTTTTTTCATGTCGCTGGAAATATTGATTTTTCCGACCCCGTGCTGGATAGACTCGGCGACTTCTTCATCCTTATTTCCCGATCCGCCATGAAGAACCAGCGGGATGGTTAACCGCTGTTTAATGGATTTCAGCCTTTCGATATCCAGTTTTGGCTGCATTCCTGCAGGATATAAGCCATGCGATGTACCAATCGCGACCGCCAGCGTATCGACCCCGGTCTCGTTGACAAATTGCTCAGCCTGCTGCGGATCGGTATACAGTATTTCGCCATGCCCGCCTTCGCCGCTGCCTTGTGCCACGCCGATGGTACCCAGTTCAGCTTCAACGGAAACACCTGCAGCATGAGCGACTTCCGTCACGCGGCGTGTGATAGCGATATTGTCTTCCAGCGGGTGCGCTGAAGCATCAATCATCACTGAGGTATAGCCGGTGCGAATCGCCCGCATAACCTGCTCCAGAGTCTGCCCATGATCCAGGTGAATGACGACCGGTACCGTTGCTTTGATAGCCAGTTCACGAAGATAGAAAATAAAATCATCGCCGGTGAAATCATGTTCATCAGGATGAATTTCAAGAATAACCGGCGAACGCAGCTTTTCTGCAACCTCAATAACCGCTCTGGCGAATTCGGCAGAAGCAATATTAAAAGCGCCAATACCAAATTTATGTTGCTGAGCTACAGATAATAACTCTTTCATATTCATAAGCATGACTACATCTCCTGTACAGTTTCAGGGCTGTCTTTTTTAATAAAACGCAGAATAATCGCGGTGAGTAACGCGCCGGCGGCGATGGCGACGATATATCCCACAACGTGGGTGATCACATTGGGAATAAACATGACGAATATGCCGCCGTGTGGGGCTCTGGAGGCACATCCCAGAGCCATGGAGAGCGCGCCTGCCAGCCCGGAGCCGGCGACGATAGCGGGAATAACGCGTAGCGGATCGGCTACGGCATAAGGGATAGCGCCTTCAGTGATAAACGACAGGCCGAGAACATAGGTGACTTTGCCGGTGTCCCTCTCCTGACGGGAGAATTTCCGCCCGAACAGCGTGGTGGCGAGCGCAATACCCAACGGCGGTACCATTCCTGCCGCCATACAGGCCGCGATAGGTTCGTAGATCCCTGTCGACATCAAGCCAATTGCAAACATGCAGACAGTCTTGTTAAGGGGACCGCCCATATCAAACGCCACCATCATGCCTATCAAAAGGCCCATAATTGCTGCGTGGGTATTGCCCAGGTTTTCGAGGAACGCTGTCAGCGAGTCGAGAAGAAACTTGATCGGTTCGCCAATCACCAGCACCATTAACGCCCCGGTAATAAAAACGCTCAGCAATGGCACGATTAAAATAGGCTTCAGGCCCGCTATCGATTTGGGAAGGTTGATATATTTGACGATGAGCAGCGTGGCGTATCCGGCCAGAAAACCCGCCAGCAAAGCCCCCAAAAAACCTGACCCTGTCTGAATGGCCATCATGCCGCCGACCGCGCCCGACACTATCCCCATATTGCCGCTAATCGATTTACTGATTCCGAGCGAGAGAACGGGTAGCATCAGCGCAAAGGCCGCGCCACCGCCAATGTCAGAGAGCATTTTCGCCAGCGGGTTAAAATTTTCATCTCCCGGCGTTGCCGCGGTAATACCAAATGAGAAGCTCAGCGCGATTAAAATACCGCCGGCAACGACGAACGGGATCATCAGGTTAACGCCGGTGATAAGATGAATATAAATTTGAGACACCAGTGATTTATCTTTATCTTTTTTCGGCGATTCCTGAGCATCGTCTGCCGCCAGGTGTCGTTGTGGCTGTAATTTACCGGTGACAATCTCGTCCAGTAATCCTGCTGCATCCTTTGCGGCGCGAGTCACCGAGACGCGGATTATATTTTTGTTATGGAAACGAGAGAGATCGATGACCTTATCCGCGGCGATTAAAACAATATCTGCTTGTTGAATATCCTCCTCGGTAAAAATATATTCACTGTCTACGGCGCCATGCGTTTCAACGAGTAAAGGGATGCCTTTTTTAAGGGCGTTCTTTTTAAGATTGGCTTCTGCAAGGTAAGTATGTGCAACGCCTGTTGGACAGGCGGTAATGGCAATTATTTCCATATTATTCTCCTTGTGAGGATACTACTCTCCGGTATTGTTAATAATTAAGCGGTAGAGTTCCTCTGGCGAACTGGCATTAATTAGCTTTTCAACAACCTCATCGTCACCCAGGGCGATAGATATACGAGCGAGAACTTTTATATGTCCCGCTCCGCTATCGGCTTCTTTTACCGCAAAAAGAATAACCAGCTTAACATCTGAACTATCCATGGTTTCCCAGTCGACATTATCCTTCAGTTTTGCGACGGCTATCCTTGTTTCATTGACCCAACAGGATTTGCCATGAGGAATGGCTATTTGGTTTTCAAAACCAGTCGATCCCAGGGCTTCACGAGCCAGGACATCTTTAATAAAACCTTGTTTATTATCAATGATGCCTTCATCGCACAGCGCCTGAGTCAACTGCTCAATGACGTCGATTTTACTTTTTGCCTGCATCTCAGTAATAACGCAGGCCTTACTTAACAGATCGCTGATTACTATTTTATTTAACATATTCACTCTCCTGAGTCTGGCGTTTGCTGAATAAGGCTTCGGTCACCCGAATGATGTCTTTCGCAGAAAATAGTGCGGAAACATAGGCAACAGGGATCATCATTTCCTCTATTCGGATGGTGGATATGATTAGGTCGCACTTTTTTTCAGCTAACGTCTCCTTTAATCGACTGCCGGGAACAATGTCGATAATCTCCCAGTCGGGGAAGGCTTTGGTAATCCGGCTGTACAGGAGCTGAGATGTACCGACTCCGCTTGAACAGACAAGGATGATTTTCTTATTTTCTTTAATCTTTTCGATTGCCGCCTGGATGTATACCGTTAAATAGGCGACTTCATCCTCAGAGGGGGGATCGTGTTTACTGTAATTATTGATTTGCATAGTTGCGTTTCTGACCGCCAAAAATACCGGAGAGAGTTCTTTTTTTATCTCATCCAGCAAAGGGTTATGAATAATGATGCGGAAAGCCAGACGGTTCAACATCGGCTTAATATGCATAACCAGAGCGTTCAAGAGCGGCTGATCGGAGATTAAATCACATTTAAGCAGCTGCGAAAGTAGACTGGTTAACTTAATGGCATAATGTAACGCTTCCTGGTCCTGCACTCCTCTGTCAGGATGGACGGCATGAACGGGATGCTTGCCGGATGAAACAAGATATTGATAAATATAATTAATCTCGATTTGCGGGAACCTGAGCGTATATTTCTGCTCAAGCCATACGATAGCTTTTTCAGCAATCTGCCATTCCTTGTTGTCATGCACTGGCGCAGCTTCATCAGCCGGGCAAACGATTCTCTTCTCCAGACGTCTGATGGTGACCAGTAAATGTGAAAACAGATTGGTATAGTAGGGCTCGCTAATGGCGCAGGTTAATTCATCCTCGATAAATGCAATCAAATTGATACAGTTGGCCACGTTGTCTTTACCAAATTCTTTGATAAGCTGTACGCGAGAGAACCTATCGATTCTGCTATCGGTCATGTGATAGTTACATAAAACGCTATGAGTAATGATCTCCTTAAGCGCCATGCGGATGTCATAGTCATTACCGTCAATAAACGTACCGGTATGGTTTTTTATCATTCTAAGGGAGAAACACTCTAGCCATTTTTCAATTTTAATTAGGTCTTCCACAATGGAAGAGCGACTGATGAAGTATTTCTCAGCTAAAAAGCTGATAGATAATGGCGTGGGAGAATGCGTCAGCAAATCGGTCGCAATGCCCACCAGCCGCTTGTTTTTAAGTATGTTTACAACCTGCGCATCCCCGGAGATAAGGGGGAGGGGGACAACGTCGTTCGCCTCAAGCTTCAGGCCCAGACCGGGTTTACTGAGTACAGAATGACCTTTATCAGTGAAATAAAGGTTAATAGCTTCAACATCTCGTCTGAGCGTACTGACTGAAATATTGAGCATTTTTGCCGCCCGGGAGGTGGCCAGCCAGCCACTTTCCTGCGTTAAATGATTGATTAATGATATTTGTCTTTTACTAAGCACTTTCATTATCCGCTCCTACAAAGATAAGTTGGCGCCTTAATGACGTTAGTTATAGCGGCTGGCATGACAAAGGGAAATACCAGGAGATGAACATATGTAAACCATCATAATGAACAGCAGGCAACAAGGCAGATACATCATTATACGTGGAGATATGTAAGAAATTGTCCCTGATGGAAAAGAATATAATATCTGCATAACACGCTGTGGGAATGATATGATTAGAATGTTCTATTTGTTAATTCTTTATGTTGATCTTTTACAAAAAGAGCGCAAACCTCAATGAAGCTAAAACTAAAGCTATTATTAACATTGATAAAGTGATCCAGGGGGGATTTTGCGGTTTTAAATAAAACGACAGCGATCGCTACAGAAAATATCACCACCACGGTACTATGAATCTCAGTTAAATCTAAAGCATAAAAGGAAGGGGAATGGCAACAATAAAGGATGTTGCACAGCTTGCGGGGGTTTCAACCGCGACGGTTTCGCGCGTTATTAATCAAACTGCCTGGGTTGAACCGGTAACGCGTGAGCGTGTTGAAAAAGCGATGCGTGAACTGAATTATCATCGCAATGCCGCGGCGCTGGCGCTGGCGAAACGCAGCGGCGATATGCTCGGGTTATTGACCGGCAACCTTGCCGATCCCTTTTTCGCTCGCCTCGCCCGCGGCGTCGAGGAGGTCTCACGGCAGGAACAATTCCGCTTGATGGTATGCAGCGGCGGGCATGATGAAGGGATGGAAAAAGCCGGGCTGGATTTTCTAATCAACCAGGGCTGTGAGGCGATCGTGGTCCATGCGAGCAGATTGGCGGAAAAGGAGTTGCTACGTTATGCCGCCCATTTCCCCGCGATGGTGGTGGTAAATCGCTATATTGCCGGGATGGCCAATCGCTGCGTCTGGCTGGAGAACTGCGAGGCCTCAAAAAAGGCAACGCTGCATTTACTTGAGCAGGGGCACCGCTGTATTGCCTGCGTGACGAGCGACTTACCGATAATCGATCGTCGCGAGCGGCTGGAAGGCTATCGCCAGGCGTTAGCGGAATACGGTATTACCCCGGACAGGAGCTGGGTGATAAGCGTTCCTTTTAACGAAGAAGGCGGCGAACGCGCGGCGCATCAGCTTCTTAACTGCGGGATCCCTTTTACCGCGGCGGTAACCTTTAATGATGTGATGGCGGCCGGCATCATGCGTATCCTGCATCTGAAAGGCATTACGCTACCGCAGCAGCTTTCAATTGTCGGGTTCGATGATGTGGTGATGGCGCGTTATCTCTATCCGGCGCTGACAACAATGCATTACCCGGTTGAGCGAATGGCGCGTTGCGCTTCGCAGCTGGCGATCCAGCTCTTTAAAGGCGCCACCCAGCAGCCTTGCGTTAATAGCTTCGCTGCGGAGCTGGTGGTCCGCGATTCCGTTCTTCCTCCCGGGAGCGGTAGTTAAATCGTCAAGCCTCACAAGTGTGATCGGCTTCAAATTTAATAGTCTCATGTAATCGCTTACATGAAGGCGAACGGAGGATCACAGTCAGGCAAAAGGGGGGGCAGTTACCCTTGAACGACCTTACAGACTGGAGTTCTAGTTATGAATGCCTCTCAAAAGCAGAAAAAAACGCTCTCATTTGGCCTGGCCACCGTCCCTATTTTAGCCATGCTAATGCTGTTAATTATTGGCTACGGCATCATGGGGTTGCGAATCGAACCGCTACTGCTCTGTTCCGCTGCCGTAGCCGCCGTATTAGCCTTATGGCAGGGCTTTACGTGGGAAGAGATCATTAGTTCGGTCGTGGATAAACTGGCGAAAGCGATGCCAGTCATTATGATCCTCATCTGCGTTGGCGCTTTAATTGGCACCTGGATGTTCAGCGGCACCATTCCTTATATGGTGTATTGGGGGCTTAAATTAATCAGTCCTGAGTATATTCTTATTGCCGCATTCTTTTTGACCAGCGTCGTCTCGGTGTGTACCGGAACATCATGGGGATCGGCGGGAACGGTGGGGGTGGCGCTGATGGGGGTCGCGGCCGGGCTGGACGTCTCCCTGGCGGCTGCTGCCGGGGCGGTGGTATCCGGGGCTTACTTCGGCGATAAAATTTCACCGCTGTCTGACTCCACCAACTTCGCCGCTATTGTCGCCGATACCACGCTCTTCGAGCATATTCAGCACTTACTATGGACCACAATCCCCAGCTTTCTGCTTGCCGCGGCGGTATATCTTATCGCCGGTCACAGCAATATGCTGGGCGAGGTCGCGACGCCGCAGCGGGTCACCGATATTGTCAATGCGCTGGAGTCGCTGTACCGCTTTAATATCGTTTTGATTTTACCGCCCGTCATTGTTCTGTGGGGAGCGGTTCGCAAAAAACCAGTCATTCCTTTAATGCTGGGCGCCTGCGTGTTAGCCCTGATTCTCGGCGTCGTGATGCAGGGGCTTAGCCTTAAGCAGGGGCTGGATGCCTTTATTGACGGTTTCAACATCTCCATGTTCCCGCAGGGGAGCGAAGGCATCATTGCTGATGTGCCGCGACTGCTCAACCGTGGCGGTATGTTCTCTATGATGAGCACCATTCTGCTAGTATTTTGCGCTTTCTCCTTTGCCGGCGCTTTAACCTTAACCGGGGCGCTCAACATTATTATCAACCGCCTATTGACGGTTATTCACAGCGTCGGTCAGCTCATCGCCGCCACCATTGGCACCACTATTCTGGTAACTGGCGCAACGAGCGATGGAAAACTGGCTCTTCTGGTACCCGCTGAATTATTCAAAGATGCCTACCGGCGTATGGGGCTGGATACCAAAAATCTTTCTCGAACCATCGAAGATGCGGGCACCGTTATTGAGCCTTTATTACCCTGGACCTCTGCCGGGGTCTATATGGCAACGACGCTGGGAGTGAGCACCCTGGATTTACTGCCCTGGGCGGTTCAGTGCTATGCCGCTATCTTCTTTGCCTTATTTTTCGGCTTTACCGGAATCGGTATCGCGAAAACCTCCCCAGCCGCAGAAAATGCAACGAATATGCTGGCCACAGAACAGGAAGGGAAGCCAGATGGACTTTAATAAAATAATTGATCGCCACCATACCGGATCGCTGAAATGGGATTTTATGACGCGCTATTTTGGCGAAGAAGCCACTGAACTGTTGCCGATGTGGGTTTCCGATTTTGACTTTAGCTGCCCGCCGGACGTTCAGAAAGCCTTAGTTCAGCGTATTGAACACGGTATTTTTGGTTACAGCGAACGACCGCAAACCTACTATGACGCATTAATCTCATGGTTCTTAACGCGGCATCAGCTGGCTATAAAACCAGAGTGGATATGCAGTATTGAAGGGGTGGTTCCCGGATTATCCCTCCTCGTGCAAATGCTGAGCCACCCCGGTGAAGGGGTGGTGGTTCAGGGACCCTATTATGGATCTTTTGCCAAAATTATTTCGCTCAACGGTAGACGCCTGCTGGATAATCCGCTGTATGAGGAGCCTGACCAGGGCTACAGAATGGATCTCGATCATCTGGAAAGGCTGTTTCGTACAGAGCGCCCGCCGCTAATGATCCTCTGTAATCCGCATAATCCAACCGGTCGGTGTTGGTCAGCTCTGGAACTGAGCGAGTTGCTCCGGCTGTGTGAAGAGTATGATGTTATTTTAATTTCCGATGAAATCTGGGCCGATTTACTGCTTCCAGGGGAAGCATTTACTTCGGTCTTGCATTTAGAGGAGCGCTGGCATTCGCGCGTGATATCCGCCACCTCCGCCAGTAAAACGTTTGGTTTATCTACCCTACGCATTGCGAACTTTCTCATACCGTCGCCGGCGCTGCGTGAACAATTTATGCGCCGTCTCGATGCTCATGGACTGGACGTCTTCAATGCGTTGTCTATTGAGGCGAGCACAGCTGCGTGGCAACACGGCGCTCCCTGGCTGGATGAGCTACTGCGCTATCTGGCAGAAAATCGACGGTGGTTTATTCAGCAGGTTGAGCAATATCTACCGTGGGCGCGCATCATCCCTGCTCAAGGGACGTACCTGCTATGGATAGACTGCAAACGGCTGGGACTGGACGATGAACAGCTGAAATGGCTCATGGTGGATGTTGCGGGTATTGCCCCTTCAATGGGAAACAGCTTTGGCGCAACCGGCAGCGGTTTTATCCGCCTTAATCTCGGGTGTCCGCGCGCGTACCTCGAAAAAGCGGTGGAGGGACTGAAACGCATTGCTTTTACAGCATAAATAACATTGCCTTCGGTGAGTCCGTCTAAGCGAAGTTCCTGTCGCCCGTTTTAATGCGCAGGTGCTGAGAGTCTGTCCTCCCCCTGTCAGGGTTAAAACGGTGCATTCCTGCTTACGAATGCACCGTTTCCTTTTTTGCGATCGAACAAATCGCGATGCCAATTAAAATTAACAGCGTGCTCAGTAAGTGATAGAGGTGCGGCCGGGTATGTAAAAACAGAATACTCAATATCCCGCCAGATAGCGGAATAAGGTGAGTGTAAATTTCACCGCGAGTCGCGCCAATGGCGGCGATGCCTTTGTTCCAGAACAAATAGGCCAGCCACGAGGGGAAGATAACCAGATACGCCAGGCCGGTGAGGAAAGAGATATCGTGGTACGCGGCGAACGAGGTGGCGGGGTGTCGCCATAGCCAGAAAATGACCACCGGAAGCAGAATCAGGGAGCCGATAAGTGAACTGACGGCGACGAAAGCGTTGGCGGGAATACGCCGATCTTTATTACGCAGCAGAGAGCAATAAACCGCCCAGCTTAGCGCAGACCCCATGGCCCACAGGTCGCCCTGGCTAAATCCTTTGAGTCCCTCGGCGTTGGTCAGATTGCCGTGCAGCAGAAGCAGCAGTACGCCTGCGGTGCTAAACGCAACGCCGCACCAGTTACGCGCTGAAACCCGGTCATGGAAAATCAGACGGTTAATCATCAGCACCATGCAGGGGGTCGCCGACATATAAATTGCGGCGTTTAGCGCGGAGGTGGTCTGCAGACCGATATAGAGGGTTAGCGGGAAACTCACCTGCCCACACAGCGTTAAAATCAGCAGCGTCGATGCATTTCCACGCAATAAACGCCAACTCTCGCGGATTTGACGTTGATAAAGCCCTACCAGCAGCACGGCGGTTAGCGCCCACCTTGCTTCCGTCATAACAATCGGATCTGCGCCCTGAACGAGAATATGCCCTACAACATAATTCCCTCCCCAAAACAGGGCTGCCAGCGTAAGTAACAGGTAGGGCATGCTGATTCCTTGCATCGCTTTAAACTGTACTATATGGTAACTACGTTTTTTTTAAAACATCAATTAAATTAGATGTTTTTTAAAATTTTCATGAATAATCAATGGGTAGCGGCGCCATTCAGGATGGCTATCATCATTACTATCCCTTCCGCAGGTGCTGGCTTTAACCACCTTGAGAAAATATCGCGAAAAAACTGATAGAGACGCGCCTTATCGGCAGGCTCTCTTCACAGGCAGCATGAACGATACGCACTGTACTCTCTTATCTTTTTAATTGCTGAGGTCGCTCGCCGTTAATTTAAAACGAGGGCTGCGTACTTTGCCGGTGGCTTAAGGTATTACGACTCTAAACGGGAGCATTTATTGTTGCAAAGAGATATACCAGTGGGAGGGGTTATAGCAATACTCGGGGGGCGTCATTTGGGGGGTGTTATCGAAAGCATGAAAATAGCAAAATGACGCGATTATCTCAAAAACTCTCATTATAAATAACCCCGACGTGATGTCAGGGTCATTAAAGCAGGAGCGCGCTTTAAACAGCGTAGACGTTACCCGCTGAAGGACCCTTCTGGCCATCTTCAATGGTGAATTCGACTTTCTGGCCTTCGCTCAGGGTCTTAAAGCCACCGCTCTGGATAGCAGAAAAATGGACGAAGACATCCTTGCTACCGTTGTCCGGAGTGATGAAACCAAAACCTTTTGATTCGTTAAACCATTTTACTAAACCAGTCATTTTGTTAGACATTGATAATACCTCAACATATCTGAGCCTTACGGCGAAAAGGGTTTTCGCACAGAATCTAATTAATAACGATAAGGAGACTCAAAAGGAAGAATTATCAACGGATAACACTTAAGATGAGGACTGCTTTACTAAACCGCTTTATTATGTCTGTATGCTAAACCGACCCCTCATTAGTCACACACATCACTATAGATAGCAAGACTTATTTCCAGGTAAATATCCTGATAAAGCTTTTTTGCTGCGCCAGGATATCTGGATGGCTAAAAATTGATTTGCTTATTATCGCTATCCGTGCATTAATGGCCTAATCTGTGCGCGATAAACGAACATCAAACTCTACTGAGCAGTTCTCATGACCAGGCGCTATCGCTGATATCCCCTCCTTTTGAGTCCAAAATTTGATCCTGTACGTTTCTCTCAATTTCATGCTGTGTAACTGGAGGGAGTATGTCCTCAAGAATTAAAGGTCTGGTGAAGTGGTATAATGAATCGAAGGGGTTTGGTTTCATCTCTCCTCTTGATGGCAGCAAAGATATCGCCGTTAATTACTCAGCGCTTCACGGCGATAACTTTAATACCCTCTTTGAAGGGCAAAAAGTTGAATTCGCCATACATCGCGGTGATAAAGGTCCAGCGGCGACGAAAGTTATTCTGTGCGATAAAGAGATATTTTAGAACGATGACCATGAGAGGAGAGGGCATCGATTGTGCCATCTCGACGGCTGCGGTTCGCCGTGGCAGAAGCCATCCCTAACTGACAGAAAAATTATCTCTCCCGGCCACTAAAGCGGCCTGTGATGCTGCCAGGCAGAATGCCCTGATAAACGTTCACATGGCTGAGAGTGAATTACCGACCAGCAAACCGGCCGGTAATTAACGAAGTGTGGTGAGTGAACTGACGGAAGCTTCGCGAAATAACTTACTGCTTCGCCGGGATAATCAGCACCTGACCCGGATAGATCTTATCGGGATGCGTCAGCATCGGTTTATTGGCTTCAAAAATACGCTGATAGTCATTAGCCGAGCCGTACATCGCTTTTGAGATGGCGCTCAGGGTATCGCCGGATTTCACCGTGTAATAACGGCTTTCCGCTCCGCTCTGCGTCACATTAACGCTATCATTGACCTGGCCTACCCCGGTGACGTTACCCACCGCCACCAGAATTTTTTCTTTATCTTCCTGTGAGCCGACGTCGCCCGTTATCGTTGCGGTGCCATCGTCCGCGACATCAATATTCACTTTTTCAGCGCCGGGCAGGTTAAGGTTATCAATGTGTTTTTTCAGCTTTTCGGCCCGATCTTCCTTGCTGCCGCCAGAAACCGCATCCCAGATTTTCTCGCCCGCGTCTTTCACAAAACTTAATAATCCCATCGTTCCATACCTCCATTACTGCTTCATGATTAATATTTTCATCAGACCCAATAATCCAATATCCAATATAGATAAGTGCAGGATGCCTCCACCGTAGCGGCAACGTCTTAAAGAAGCGCAACCTGCCATTGAAGTATATGCAATAAGCGTCAAAGTGCAGGATATTTGCCTTAAATTCTCCGCGATGGCGCGGCATCAACGCTAGTCATCACGGCCATTATGCGATCCGTTTTGCAACGATATCGGTACCGTAGCAACGCCTTGCCAGGCTGCGAAGAGAGCATAGATAAGGGCTGTAATGCTATTTTTTGCCAGGAGGAGACATACTGAATGCCTTAGCTAAAGCATGTTAGGATGGCGACTCGTTTCCTCTTAAATAAGGATGTCAGCATGAGCAAGGTGGTACGGAAAAATTATCCTCAACTGGGTGAAGTCAAGGCTCCCTACGTTCACTCGGTAACGCACGGAAACACGCTCTATATTTCAGGGTTAACCGCGTTCGGCACGCAGGCGCAGCAGGGGAGCATCGCCGCCCAGGCGGAGGAGATCTTTAAGCAGATCAGAACCGTCGCTGACGCAGAAGGCGTTGATTTTTCATCCCTGATTAAAGTCACTATATTTATAACCTCATTTGCTGAGATCGACGCATTACGCCGGGTTCTTTATCAAAACTACGGTGACCACCTGCCTGCCAGCTCTCTCGTTGAAGTCAGCCGCCTCTTTTCACCCGACCTTAAAATTGAAATTGAAGCGATTTTCGGCCTCTGAAGGACGGCCCATGGCCGGGAGGCGGCAAATAGCTTTATCAATTTATTTGAAGCATTCGGTTAAACAAACGATATTTATTCTCACCTGGTTACGCGTAGAGTAGTGGGATACGCGGCAGACACGCTTGTCATAAGGCGCGCTCTACCGACGACTCCCTGCAAACCAGGAAACTTCGTCATGAAAAAGATTGGCTTTTTATCATTTGGTCACTGGACGCCGTCGCCGCAGTCCGGAACGCGTTCAGCCGCTGATGCGCTGTTACAATCCATCGACCTTGCCGTCGCCGCCGAAGAACTGGGCGCGGACGGCGCCTATTTCAGGGTGCATCATTTTGCTCGCCAGCTCAGTTCCCCGTTTCCCCTGCTGGCTGCGATAGGGGCGAAAACCAAAAAAATTGAAATCGGCACCGGCGTGATCGATATGCGTTATGAAAACCCGCTGTATATGGCAGAGGATGCGGGTGCGGCGGACCTCATCTCCGGTGGCCGCCTGCAGCTGGGTATCAGCCGCGGCTCTCCGGAGCAGGTTATTGATGGCTGGCGCTATTTTGGTTACGTCCCGGGCGAAGGCGAAAACGAGTCGGATATGGCGCGTCGTCACACCGAAGTGCTGCTGGATGTCCTGCGCGGAGAAGGTTTTGCGAAACCCAATCCGCAGCCTATGTTCCCCAACCCGCCGGGGCTGCTGCGTCTGGAACCGCATTCCGAAGGTCTGCGCGAACGAATCTGGTGGGGCGCCGGTTCGAATGCTACCGCGAAGTGGGCGGCAACGCTGGGTATGAACCTGCAAAGTTCGACGCTGAAGGATGATGAAACCGGGGAACCGTTTCACATTCAGCAGGCGAAACAGATCCGCGCCTATCGCGAAGCCTGGGCACAGGCGGGCCATACCCGTACGCCGCGCGTCTCGGTTAGCCGCAGCATTTTCGCCCTGATGGACGATCGCGATCGTCTCTATTTCGGTTCAGGCCGTGACGAGAGTGATTCGATCGGTTTCCTCGATGAGAAAACCCGCGCTATTTTCGGCCGCAGCTACGCCGCAGAGCCGGACAAGCTCATCACGCAGCTGAAACAGGATGAGGCCATCGCCGAAGCGGATACGCTGCTGTTGACGGTGCCGAACCAGCTGGGCGTGGAATATAATGCGCATGTCATTGAGTCGATTCTGAAGCACGTTGCGCCGGCAATGGGCTGGCGCGATGCCTGAGTTAGTCGCGGTCGATGCCCCGCCGGCAAGCGCTGTGCGGGGCGAAATCGTCTACGGGGTCCTCTTCGGCTGTAGCTGGTAGGTCCAGGCGGTCACTCGCTGACCCTCATCGGTGGTGACTTCAACAGCAACGCGATCGTAGCCCTCTTCGAACGCATCCAGCATGGCCCAATGGGCCTCGAGATTTGCCGACAGAAACAGAAAGCCGGGCACCCGGGGGCCGTTTTTGTCGAGAACAATGCCCGGAAAATCTGCCGCCGCTCCCCAGCCGCGTTCATAAAAAGTGCCGGTGACGTAGCCTGGCTGCCACTCTCCGCCAATGCTGTCCATAATATGGGCGTTAGAGTGGCCCGGGCGCAGCGTGCCGTAGACAAATAAGCGTTCCATTATCCCTCATTAACTCAAGCGTTGAAGACCCAAACGGGCAGAACAGGCCATAAAATACGAACTCTGGCCTGGGTTGGCAAGGCGCCCCGCAGAGCGCCTTATCTGTCAGGGCGCTGGCCCGAACATCTCCCGCAGCTGCTGTTCGTCGGGCATGCCGATGACCTGCTGGAGCTCGTTCTGCTCATTCATGTAATAAATAGCCGGCGTCGCGCTGGCGCCCAAATCATCCATCAGTTTTTGATGATGCTGAAGAAGATTAAAGGTGTCGCGTGGAGTAACGCCCTCAAAATGCGGCACTTTTTTGCCGCCTGAAAGCTCATACTCTCGCCACGCGGCGGCCGGATCGCGCGCGTTCAGGATCGCCGTTGCGTATCTGCCGCTTTTCGGATTGAGAAAAGCAACGAGCAGGGTATTTAGCTGGACCTTGCCCGCTTTTACCCACGGCTGCGCCGCCGACCAGAACGCTTTGCACCAGGGGCAGAAAGGATCGGCAAAGACAATGATTTTTCTGGCAGCCGAATCCGCGCCTTCCTTCAGCGGACGAGCATTATTCAGCGTCTGCCACATTTTGCGGCCTGAAGGGGTATAGATGGCTTCCTGAAAATAGGCCTCGCTAAGGTTTTTACCTTTTTCGTCATACAGATATCCAGAAATCACGTGCTTTCCGTCCGGCGACAAAAACAGGGTCACCCCCATATCCTGATACTGGCCGATCCACCCTTTTACCCCGCCGGGCGAATCGATCTCTTTAATCAGGGCGATCCCTTGCTGTTCGCCAAAATTTTTCACTATCTGAGGGAGAGCTTCCCCGGCAGATGCCAGGCCCGGCATTATCCAGGCCGCCAGCAGTAGAATGTATTTCATCTCATTATCTCTGAATTCCGGGGGGCCACCCCGGAGAGGGTTACTGTTTTTTCAGCGCGTCGCTGACCATGGCGTCAAATTGCTCCCAGGGGATCCAGCCCGACAGCATCTCGTCGCCGACGATTGTGGCTGGCGTACCCTGAATGCCGAGCTTTTCGGCCACCAGCAGGCTTTGCTTAATCGTCGCCAGGCTTTGTTCATCCGGCGTTGCTACGCTGACCCCGGCCTTCGTCTTGGCTTGCTCAATGCTGGCGCCGTCGTGATATCCCTTTTTTGCCATCAGGATATGGTTAAATTTCACAAACTGTTCAGGATGCGCACGCCACAGAGTTAGCGCAGCCCTTGCCGAAGTCAGCGAACTTTCAGAACGCCAGGGCAGAAATTTAAAGACCACGGCAACATCCGGATATTTCTCGACAATCTTCTGCAGATACGGGTCAAACTTTTTGCAATACGGGCAGTTGTGATCCGTAAAGACGACCAGCGTCAGCTTCGGTCGCTGCGCGCCGATACGCGGCGAGTTGGGATCGTGAAAGATAACATCGCCGTACTGAGTAAGAACCTGCTGAAGCTGTTCCTGCCCGGCAAGGGCATTCTGCCGATCGAGCTTTTCGGCGGCGGCGATCAAGATTTCGGGATGATTAAGCAGCGTCTCCTGCACCAGTGCCTGGACGCGAGCCTCCTGCGCAGGGGTAAGCGGCGAAGATGCCAGTGTCGGCAAAGAGGCCGAAAGAAGAGTGAAAGCAAGCAGCGTTTTTTTCATCGTAAATTAACCTTTGGCACGGCTGAGGGCGTTGAGGACGGTTTGTTTATCGAGCAGCGGCGACAGTATGTCGCCTTGCGGCTGGCCTGGGCCGTAGACCTGATTAAACGGAATGGCGTAGCGATTTCTGCTTTGCAGGAAACGGGCGATCGGTTCGGAGGGCAGACTCCAGTCCCCACGCAGCGCTACTACGTCGGGCTGGGAGAGCGCGCTAATGATGGCGGGCTGATTTAATACCCGATGTTCATTCACTTTGCACGTCACGCACCAGTCGGCCGAAATATCGACAAAGACCCGTTTGCCCGCCGCCAGCGCGTTCTGGATAGCCTCCTCGCTAAGGGGCTGCCAGCGGATCGGCTGAGCCATTGCCTCCGTGGTAGCGCGCGCGGGTTCCCCTGCCAGCAGGCCGCGAAGCTGGAAGCCGGCAAACGCCGCCAGCGCAATAATCACCAGCCAGAAGGCAGATGTCGTACGCTTATGGGTTACCCGTAGGGCGGCCAGCGCCGCCAGGGTAAGAACCAGCGCAATAATGCCGCCGGGGGTCTCACCCAGATGGAGGCCCAGCAGCGTCGTCAGCCAAAAACTGGAGGCCAGCATCATGAGGCCGAGCGCCATTTTCAGTGAATTCATCCAGCGACCGGGGCGCGGGATCAGAGCGGCCGACCCGGGCAACAGGGCGACGAATAGCCAGGGGATGGCCATACCCAGCCCGAGCGCCAGGAAAATTAGCCACAGTTCCTGCAGCGGGGCAGCAAGCGCAAAAGCGACGGCGGTCCCCAGGAAGGGGGCAGAGCAGGGGGTCGCCAGCAGCGTGGCAAAAATGCCTTCACAGAAACTGCCCGCCATGCCGGTGCCGCCGGCGGTCGCCATCCGGTTAACGGCTGATGACGGTAGCAGCCCCTCGAAGACGCCAAACAGGTTGAGCGAAAAGATAAACGTAACGGCAATCATTAAGCCGATAAACCAGGGGTTCTGGAACTGGATCCCCCAGCCCAGGGACGCGCCGGTAAGCTTCAGTATCGTTACCATCAGCGCCAGCAGGACAAATGAGGTCAGAATACCTGCGCTGGTAGCAAGAAAACGCCGCCCGATCGCGCGCTTATCTGACCCGGACTGCAGCACGGCGCTGAGCTTCATGCCCATTACCGGCAACACGCAGGGCATCAGGTTAAGAATTAATCCGCCGATCAGGGCAAAAAGCAGCATCTTCCAGAGGCTAACCGTTGAGGTTGGCGCAAGATCTGCGCCGATCGTCAGACTGGTCTGCTGCGCCTTTGCGCCATTTGTCAGCACCAACGACAGCGCTTCCCCCGCAAGGGTTGCGGGCTCTTCCCCCCATTCATCGGTTACCGGTACCGTTACCTTGAGGCTGGCGCCCTCGGTACGGAGGCGCGGAGCGCCAGCGATTATCCCGCCCTCCATGGGATCAAAAAAGATAGCGGGGTTTTTCCACTCACCGACCGTGGTGGCGGTTATCACCAGGTCGCTGCCGACCCGATGCGCGGCGAGATCGTCCGACACGCCTTTATCTGCCGGAATGGTTCGCATCGCCTGTGCAAAAGCCTCCTGAAAACCGGCAGTGGCGGGCTGACTCAAATCCAGACGCAGCCTGTAGTCGGTTAACAAACAGACGTTGCTGCAGGTGGATAGCGTGAGCGTACCGTCCAGCAGGTCGCCGGGAACGGCGGTGATGATTATCGGGATAACGACCCGCTGATGGTAGCCCTGGGTCGTCAGACCGGAAATCTCGAACCTTGAGGGAACCGGCCAGTACCACTGCGCCTGTTCACCGTTATGCCAGACGATTTGCGGGGCGACGCCGCCCTCACCCGGCGAGCGCCAGTAAGTTTTCCAGCCGGAAGCCAGCTCAATAGAGAGCAGGGCGTCGATCCGATCGTTCTCTTTCTCCGCCTGGAAGCGGACCCGGGCGTGGTCGTTCTGTGGGGATGTCAGCCATCCGGTGTCTGCCGCATGAGCAACGCTCGCGCAGGTCAGCAACAGGAAGACGAGGCCCCTGAAGATATTCAGCATTATTTTCTCCGTGAATTAAAAAATTAATCGTTTAAAAAAACGATTTTTTCATTCACGGAAAACGCAGTTTTTGAGATGAATTCGTAGCGTGGGCGGCCGAACGGGATCGTCCCGGAAGACCCAGGCACGTGCCGCGGCAGTCAGCTGAAGCAGAGTAAGGAACAGAATGATGGCCGGTAAGGCGCCATCGAAGAACAGCGGCTGCGCGCAGAGCAGAGATTTGGCGCTCAGCTGACAGGGAGAGGGCCCTTGCTCAGCTTCATCCGCTGACGGCTGCTGCGACAGTGCGCTGACGGCGGGTTCCTGAACCTGGCGCGCGGCGTTGTCCAAAAAATGGTGTACATAGACCGCCCGCTGAACAAGGCAAATAGCCATGACCAGGCAAGTCAATACCAAAAACCATTTTCCAGGAAGCTGACGATTGCGCATAGGTGACCCGTACGTTTCAGAACCGAGGATCATAAACAATACTTATCAATGTTCAAGAGGGTACCGTGTAAGGTTTTGTCTGTCTGCTTAACGGGGCGGCGACTTTCCAGCAGATAGCGCTGTCACAGGGATATTTCATGCATTTATATTATTTACATGGCTAATTATTCTCGATACCATGCGCGCCGCTCATCGTTATCGGCACGCCGCTGCTGACGTTGAGCGATTAGCATCTGACCGCCATTAGCTCATCAGGAAGAGCGAACGACGTACGTTGTAGGGAACGGGGTTCGAGGCCTCGATGGCGGCCCAAATCCGATTTAGCCCACTGATTAACATTGCACACCTGGCAACCGCCGACCGTCCGTCAGCCTTTCCCGGTCATGACGCGCGCTAAAGATGCTAGCGCTGAAATTAACGATTTCTTTATCACAGTCCGATAATCGCTTTATGACGATTACTGCATTGAGGTGACCATTACGCGTGTAATAGTTTCCGTTGTCAGTTATTCATCGCGAAGGAATGTTAATGAAAAGTATTATTGGTTACCGCCGGTAAATTAATATCTGGATTTTGGTTTTTTCTGCGATTTACCTAAGAACATCTTAATAATTTCAATGAGAATTAACTTATTCGGATTAAGTCGCGTATTTTTCAGAAATTTCACCACTTTTTATATGGTATTCTCTTTTGTTCAAGGAGTGAACGAAAGGAAAAATAATGCTTTACCGCTATGCCGTTTTCTCCAGAAAACACAACACGTTTCATATTCTTCTGCTGTTTACCATTTTACTAATAAGTTTCGTCCATTTGAGCGTGCTGCTGGAAACCGATAACACATGGCTACTGTGGCCGATGATGATTTATCTGCCTGTTTTTTTGCTTTGGCGAAAGGTCTCAGTGTTACGAAGCAGGATCGCTGATTAATGTGCTGGTGGAGTTCCCTACATGAGTGAAAATACAATATCTAAACCAACCTCTGAACCGAAAGTCCTGCAGCCCGTATTACGGAAAGTCGATCTTAACCTGCTGACTATTTTCGATACCGTTATGCAAGAGCAAAGCTTAACCAAGGCGGCACAAACGCTCGGCATGTCTCAGCCAGCGGTGAGCAGCGCGGTATCGCGCCTCAAGGTGCTGTTTAAGGATGAACTGTTTGTCCGTAACGGTCGTGGGATTAAACCGACCGATCGCGCCTTTCAGCTATTCGGCTCGGTTCGACGCGCTCTGCAGCTGGTGCAAAATGAGCTACCGGATACGCTGTTCGATCCGCTGGACTGCGAACGTATTTACCATCTTTGCGTCTGTAGCCCGCTGGATAACTATCTGACACCGCTTATTTTTAATAAAGTGAGCGAGATTGCGCCTCGGGTCAGTCTCTCCTTTAAATCTACCCTAAGCCAGCAGGTCATCAACCAGCTTCGCTATCAGGAAGTTGAATTTGTTCTCGATTACAACAAGTTCAACCACCCGGAGTTCACCAGCATCCCGCTGTTCAACGATCGCATGGTGCTGGTGGCCAGGCGGAATCATCCGCGTATTGCATCGCCGTTGACCGAGCAGGATATATATCGCGAGCAGCACGCTACCGTCGCGCTGGATCGCTACGGCTCATTCAGCCATCCCTGGTATAGCTCTGAGGAACAGCAGGCCTGCGTCGCATTCCACGGAAACGCCATGGTCAGCGTGCTGAGCGTGGTGTCGCAAACCAATATGGTGGCCATCGCGCCTGAGTGGCTGGCCAAAGAGTTTGAAGAACAGTTTGCGCTCCAGCTGCTGCCGCTGCCTTTAGAAATGAACAGTCGCACCTGCTATCTTTCATGGCATGAAACGGCGGCCCAGGAGAGGAGCCACCGCTGGATGGCGGAATTGCTGATTAACATTTGCCAGCGTTAATGCTATTGCAAAAAATGCCTGGTGGCACGCCAGGTATTTTATGACTCCTTAATCAATCCTGGAACAGAGAAATATAATCATATCTGATTTTTTCGCTTCCTGGCGGCATAATTATCTGACGAAATGCGCTATCTAAATATTATTCATCTTTAAAACTACATTTAAATATCTTTTTGCAGAAAATTTATCATTTCTCAGGCAGGGGCCACCGACGATTTCTATACTCTGATTATCCAACCGGGCGGCGACCTCAAGCAGAGGATGATGTTAATGGGCACAAAGATAACCATCGCCGTGGCGAGTGCTGCCCTGATGGCTGCGTCGACGGCCGCAGAGGCTGATGAAATCACTCTTTATTCGGTTAATACCGGCTCCTGGATCTATCATCTGTCAAACAATCACGGCCAGTACACCGAGGGCTTTGATAACCAGTTTGTCTCGGTTGAACGCAAGTTCTCCGCGGATTCGAAGTACAGCCTGCTGGTCGGGACGATGAAAAACAGCTTTGACGATCGCTGTATTGCGCTCGGGGTACGCCGCGACTGGGCGTCGTTGGGCAACGGCTGGGTATTTAAGGGGATTTATGGCTACGTCGGCGAATTTTTCTTCGATGCTTTTGAGGACTGCGGCGACCATGGCTCATATAAGGATTTTAAAGATGCGACCGGCATTGGATTTTCTCCCTATATTTACCATGGTCTCCAGTATAACTTTACCGATTATTTCGGCATCGAAAGCGGAATTATTCTCCCGGCCGTTTTTGTCATCAGCGTGCAGTGGAGTTTTCGTTAATACTGCATACAACATTCGCCAGACGCGATGTTTTTCATGTATCGCGATAACGCCTTTACTTCATAAGATTATTGCTTGAGGCAATGGAGCCTGTTAAATCGTACTTATTCGTCATTAACCCTCGGTGCCCCCGCTGGCTTATGATTGATTGTATTACGGGCAGGTCACTGGCCAACGCCGCCGGACTATAAATCAATGCACAAATTCGCTGATCGGCTGCGCGAGCAGCACAGGGCTATCTGCTGCGCGCTGGCGGATTTCTCTGCCTCCGACTGCACGGTATCGCGGTGGTCGACGATGCCTTCAATAACCGGCGTCAGGCAGGCGCCGCAAATCCCCATTTCGCAGGAGAGGGGGACGGCGATGCCGTTCTCCTGGAGGACCTGAGCGATGGTTTTATGCGCGGGTACCGGCCAGCGTTCGCCCGAGGAGGCAAGGATCACGTTAAAGGTGTTTTCCTCTGCGCACGCCGCTGGCGTAGCGACAGGCTGAAAGGCTTCGCTGTGGATCCGCGCTTCCGCCCATCCCTGCGCCAGGGCGGCCCGGTGCGCGGCGGCCATAAATCCTGCCGGCCCGCAGATATATATCGGCTGCCCGGCATGCGCACTATTCAGCGCCGCATCCAGGTTTTGCCTGGCGCTGCGCCCTTCGCTTGAACAGTGAATTACCACGCTTTCGGCGCTAAATCGCTGTTGCAGTTCGCGGATAAACGCCCCGCGCGCGCGGCTCTTAAGATAGTAGTGCAGGGTAAACGGTACGCCTTCTGCCTCCAGCCTTAGCGCCATGGCATACAGCGGCGTAATCCCGATGCCGGCGGCCAGCAGCGTCACCCGCTCCGCCGCCTGCAGAGGGAACAGATTGCGCGGAGGGGAAATCAACAGCGTCTGGCCGGGGCGCAGCTGCTGATGAATGTAGCGCGAGCCGCCGCGGGATGCGCTGTCGAGGGCCACGCAAATCAGATATCCGTCAGCGACGCTATCAGGGCCGGTAAGCGAATACTGGCGGATAATGCCGCACGGCAGATGAACGTCAATATGCGCGCCGGGCTGCCAGGCAGGGAGCGTCTGACCCTCCGGCGCTACCAGCCTGACGGCGAGGCTCTGGCTTCCCTGACGCCAGAGGCCGTCGACAATGACCTGTAATACCTCATTCATAGTACTGCTCCACTTACACGAGGAAAAAATCGCCGAAGCCCATTTTCTTCAGCCCGCGCCGATAGGCGATGGAGCTGCGGTCGGCAGGAATATGCGCTTCCAGCGTTAAATCCAGCGGCAATCTTTCCGGGCGCTGGGTCTCTACCATCATGCGGTCTTCCTCAAAGACGCGCAGGTTAAAGGCGTGGACGTCTTCCACCGGTACGTGCAGATCGAAATTGCGCGCGATGGGCGCGAACATACGGGTAATGCGCGCGGATACCGGCGAGGCGGCGTTCATAATCACCAGCCTGGCGTCCCCCGGAAAATGAATCGTCAGGGTGGCGGTAAACGGCAAATGCATTTCAAAATGGCGCAGCCACTGGAAGCCTTCCGGCGCGCGAAATTCGGTGCTGGCGGGATAGTTGCCGACTGAACTCCAGTAATCGGCGATAAACCCAAACGCCGTTTCCTGCGGGTTGTAGTCCGGCACCACCTGGTTATTGGGGTCGGCGAAAGTCCCGGTATGGATCCAGGCAAAATGGGCAACATCAAGAAATCCCTCGACCTGGCGACCCGCAAAACCGTTGACCTCAAAAGCCGGGCAGTTGATTTGCTGAAAGCCATCGTCGTGCCAGTGCGGCATCACCGGCAGCGGCATCGGGTCTTGCGGATCGAAGGCCAGGCAGGTCCAGATCAGGCCATAACGTTCTTCTACCGCAAAGCTGGTGAGGTTGAGTTTCGCCGGTACCGGCTGGTCGGGGCTGGAAGGGATACGGTTGCAGCGGCCATCCTCACCGAAGCGCAGGCCGTGGTACGGGCAGACAATTCCCTCTTCATCGTGAAAACCGAGCGTCAGCGGTACGCCGCGATGGGGGCAGACGTCGCGTGCAACGACCACCTGGCCCTTAATACGATAGATGACCAGCTGTTCATCAAGCAGGGTGGCTTTCACCGGGGCGGGGCCAATATCGCAGGCGCGGGCAACCGGGTGCCAGCATTTTGCCAGGCGTAGCCAGTCCTCTGGCGCAAAGGTGCAGTGGGCGGGTGGGGTAGGTTGTGGTCTGTTCATGGCTTCTCTTCCTGCTCACAAAAATATTTGTTTAATTGTTGTGAGTTTATTGTTGCCATATTAGGGTGTTGACATCCATCAGCAAGAATTCATTCAGCTGTTGCAAAAAAGAGAACAGGTCCACGATGAGCCCATTTTCACGTTTCGCTATCTATTTTACCGAAGTGGCGCGCAGCGGTAGCCTGCGGCGGGCCGGGGAGAAACTGCATATTTCCGCTTCGGCTATCAACCGGCAAATTCTGCAGGCGGAAGAGGATTTCGGCACGCCGCTGTTTGAGCGTCTGCCGGAGGGGCTACGCATGACCACCGCCGGCGAGCTGCTGTACGACAATCTGCTGCGCTGGCAAAAGGAGTTTCAGCTGACGCGGCAAAAGTTTGATGAGTTGCAGGGGCTTAAACGCGGCTCCGTCAGCCTCGGCATGGTGCAGGCGCTGGCGGAAGGGAGCTTTGCCGCCGCGCTGGCGGACATTATCAGCAGCTGGCCATGGCTGGAACTGGATCTGCAGGTGGCGGATAGTCATAGCGTCAGCCAGAAGGTACGGCAGGCGGATCTCGATTTCGGTCTGATTCTCGATCCCGAAGGCCAGGCGGGGCTTAGCGTGCTGGCCTTTGCCGAACTGGAGATGGGGGTGGTGATGTGTCCGGATCACCCTCGGGCGCAGGCTAAGATGCTGTCTTTGGGCGAGCTAAGCGAGGAGCGGCATATTCTTCCCGGCGCGCCGCTGATCGTCCACGAGCGGGTCGCGATGCTCTATCGCCATTATGATTTTTCCCCGACGAACAGCATCAGCTGCAACGATATTCGGTTGATTAAATCGCTGGTGCTTAAAGGCGGCGGCGTGACCCTCCTCAGCCGTCTGGACGTGCTGGAGGAGATCGCGCTCGGCCAGCTGGCGTTTGTCCCGCTGCGCAACCGTCTGCTGCGGCCGCTTACCCTGGCCCTGTGCGCCGCGCCATCACGCCAGCTTTCACGTCCGGCGCAGATGGCGATCCAGAAGCTGACCGCGGTGATGGAGGCGATACAGGGCGGGACAGCGGCTTCCCTCCCGTCTGCGTAATCTGCCCGGCCTGCAATTCTCTGCGGCCTGCTTCCCCGGTGGCGTTGCGCTGACCGGGCTACCAGTTCACCATCGTCTGCTGACCGGTAGCCCAGCTAAGGCGTTTACGCCGCGAGCCGGGAAGGGGGCTGATGCCAGGAGCTTTACCCCAGCGGGCCGCCCTGAATGGTTTCGCACAGGCCGTTGATAATTCGCTCTCCGGTTTCGGATTTCAGCTCCTGATACCAGGCTTCCGTCAGCGCCATATCTTTACCGTGGGTCACATCGCAGCGCTTACGCGCCTTCAGCACCAGGTCGCGCACCCGGTCGCAGCGCTGCGCTTCGTACTGACGCAAAACCCCGCTGATATCGCGGCTCTGGCTGAACACCTCCCCCAGCACCACCGCATCCTCCAGCGCCGCGCAGCCCCCCTGGCCGATATCCGGCGTGGTGCTGTGTCCGGCATCGCCCAGTAACGCAACTCTGCCGTGAACCAGCTTGGCGAAAGGTTCAATATCGTGGATTTCAATACGGTTGGTGGTCTGCGGGTCGAGGGCGGCGATCAGCGTCTGCACCTGCGGCGCCCAGCCGCTGAAATAGCGGCTGAGATCCGCCCGCAGGGTGCTGCGGTCCTCGGCCAGCCCCGCCGGGAGCGGGACGTCAAAGAAAAAGTAAAATCGCCCCCCGGAAACCGGCATCAGCGAAACGCGTTTCCCTTCTCCGACGAAGGTCGTCCACTGATTGCCGGGCGCAATCGCTTCATCAATATCGACCAGACCGTTCCAGTTAACGTAGCCCGCGTAGCGGCGTTCCGGCGTATAGCCGAGCACGTACGGGCGTAGCGCCGAATGGCTGCCGTCGGCGGCAATCAGAAAATCGCCCTCCGCCATCGATCCGTCGGTAAACCAGACCCGAACGCCGTCGGCGTTTTCTTCGCAGCGGGTAACGCGTTTACCAAACTGCACTGCCTCCCGTCCCCAGAATTTGAGCATTTCGCGCTGCAATTCGGCGCGGGAAACCGGACAGGGGCGTCCGCCGGTGCGCGCAATCAGCGGAGCGAGGCTAAATTGAGTCAGCGTCTCTCCCCGCAGATACTCCTTGTAGGCCAGAAAATGCATCGGTCCGCCGTAGTTTTCGATAATATCGCCCATGCCTAAATGCTTCATGCACTTGACGCCGTTAGGCCAGATGGAGATGGCCGCGCCCACCGGCTTGATTTCTTTTACCGCTTCAAACACTTCACAGTGGATACCGGCATTTTTTAATGCCACCGCCGCGCTCAGGCCGCCGATTCCGCCGCCGATAACTAATGCTTTCATTTCCTTCTCCTTTACATACGTCGTTATTGGCTTGAGCAATTTGCGTACCACTTTGGCGCAGGCGCTGATTTCGCCGATTCGGGCTCCCCGCTACCGTGCGATTGCACAATGTTGGTGCGCAGAGCGGCTTTTATTGCCTTTTTATGAATCAATAATTTCTAAATTTGCAATTGAGAATCTAATGTTTCATGGGCGCGCCGAGGCCATATAGCGTGAACGTCGCGAAAATGATGTGTTATCTGTTTGAAAAAAATGAATAAAATTAAATGTTGCTCAGATGTGAGTGAGTTTGGCCTGTTTTGTGCACCCGTTCCCGCACGCTTATTCGCAACGGGATGAAACGATCATGTCAGATGAAAAAAACGGCGGCTTACTGTACGGCCTTGAGCAGCGGATCCCGCCGCTCCCGGCCTTTTTTAGCGCCTTACAGCACGTACTCGCCGGGCTGGTAGGCATTATTACGCCGCCGCTGATTATCGGCGCGGCGCTGGGGCTGGGGGAGTGGCTGCCCTATTTGATCAGCATGTCCCTGCTGGCTTCCGGCATCGGGACCTTCCTGCAATCCAACCGCCTGTGGGGGATCGGCGCGGGCATGATCTGTATGCAGGGAACCAGCTTTGCGTTCCTCGGGGTGGCGATTGCCGGCGGTATGTGGGTAAAAGGGCAGGGCGGCACGCCTCAGGATATTATGGCCATGCTGTTTGGCGTTAACTTTGTCGCCGCGCTGGTGCCCTGCCTCGTCAGCCGCTTTATTGAACCGCTGAAGCGTATTTTTACCCCGGTGATTACCGGCAGCGTGATTGCGCTGATCGGCATTAGCCTGATCAAAGTCAGCGTGATTAACTGGTGCGGCGGTGAACAGGCTAAAGCCTTTGCCAGCACGAGCAATATTGCCCTCGGCGCGGTTACGCTGGGGACCATCGTTCTGCTGAGCTGCGCGAAAAACCGCTGGCTACGCCTCTCGTCGGTGGTGGTGGGGATGGCCGTCGGCTGCGCGGCGGCGGCGCTGAGCGGCTCGTTCCAGCTTAAAGGCGTCGGCGATGTCTGGTTTCGCTTACCGCAGATGTTCCCGTTTGGTTTCCAGTTCAACAGCGCCATTTTTTTGCCGATTGCCCTGGTGTCGCTGGTATGCATTCTTGAGGCGGTGGGCGACCTGACGGCCAACTGTCTCATCTCTCAGCAGTCGATAGATAACGAAGCCTTCCGTTCACGGCTGAAAGGCGGCATTCTGGCTGATGGCATCAGCTGCATGGTGGCGGCGATGCTGTGCGCGTTCCCCAATACGACCTTTGCGCAAAACAACGGCGTGATTCAGATGACCGGCGTCGCCAGCCGCTACGTTGGCCGCTACATCGGGGTGATTTTGATTCTGCTGGGTTTGTTTCCGCCGTTCGGCGAGATACTGCGCCAGATCCCGGCGCCGGTGCTGGGCGGCGCGACGATGGTGATGTTTGGCTGCGTTGTGGCGGCGGGGATCCGCATTATCACCCAGAAACCGCTGACCCGCCGCGATATGCTGATCGTCGGTCTGGCCTTTGGTTTTGGTCTCGGCATTGAAGCGGTCCCGGCGTTTCTGACCCACTTCCCGCCGATCGTCGGCAACCTGTTCGGTTCCGCGGCGACCAGCGGCGGGCTGGTGGCGATTGTCCTGAATCTGATTATCCCGGAAGAGAAACCGGCCGCGGCGGCGGCCACAAGGAGTACTGATGATCGCGCTGAATCACTTTAATCAGCTGAGCGGCGAACAGGCCGTCGCCGTGCTGGAACCCTGCGTGGCCGTCTCTGGCTGGGCGGCGACGCTGGCAGCCGGTCGGCCATGGCGCAGCCGCGCGGAACTGCTGGACGCCGCCCAGCGGCTGATGGCAGGTTGGGGGGAAGCGGAGCTGGCTGAGGCGCTGAACGCCCATCCGCGTATCGGCGAAAAGCCCACCGGGCAGCAGGCCCATGCGGCGCTCTCCCGCCAGGAGCAGGGGAGCGTTGATGACCGTGATGCTGCGCTGGCGCAGGCGCTGAAAGAGGGTAACACCCGCTACGAGGCGCGGTTTGGCCGGGTCTTTTTGATTCGCGCCAAAGGGCGCAGCGGGGAGGAAATCCTGGCGGCGCTGTCGCGTCGGCTGCACAACAGCGATAGCGCAGAAGTACGGGACGCGTTAGCCCAGCTAGGCGAAATTACCTTGTTAAGACTGAAAGGAGCGATTGGCGAATGAGCACCTTAAGCACCCATATTCTCGATATTTCCACCGGCCGACCGGCGCAGGGCGTAAAGATTACGCTGGAGTGCGAAGGCGCGCAGGTTGCCTGCGGCGTCACCGATGATAACGGCCGCATTGGCGAACTCGGTGCCGGGCCGCTGGCGCCAGGACATTACCGGTTAAGCGCGGAAATTGGCGCGTGGTTTGCCGCCGGCGGGCGCGAGACGCTCTACCTGAGCGCGCAGATTGATTTCGTCATCCGCGAGGAGGCGGATGAGCACTATCATTTACCGTTTTTAATTGCCCCCGGCGGCTGGTCCACCTATCGCGGCAGCTAAATGGCCCCGGCGGCGCTACGCCTGGCAGGGCTACAGGTTCTGAATTTCCCCGGAGGCGGCGCTGCGCGCCTGTCCGGGCTACGAGTTCGGCACTGCCTGTGGTCTTGCAGCCCGGACAGGCACAACGTGCCGCCTCCGGGAAAGGGACTACTCCGCAGCCGCATCTCCCCATACGCGCTCGCCGTTCACCCACGTCTCGCTGATATTACGCTCATCGCCCAGGGTCATCAGGACGAACAGCTGCTCATAGATATCCTTGCAGCGCCCGCCGCGTAACCTTTGCAGCGGCGTGACCGCCGGGTCGATAACCACAAAATCGGCCTCTTTACCGGGCTGGAAATTACCAATCTTCTCATCAAGGCGCAGGGCGCGCGCGCCGCCGAGGGTCGCATGGTAAAACGCTTCGCTGGCGCGCAGACGATAGCTTTGCAGCTGGCTGACCTTATACGCCTCGCCGAGGGTGCGCAGCATACTGAAGGTGGTGCCCGCGCCAACATCGCTACCGATACCCATCCGCACCTTGTTCTGCCAACAGGCCGGTAAACGAAACAGCCCGCTGCCGAGGAACAGGTTTGACGTCGGGCAGAAGGCCAGCGCCGAGCCGGTCTCGTGCAGGCACTGCCACTCCGCATCCGCCAGATGAATACCGTGGGCAAATACGCTGCGCTCGCCGGTCAGTCGATAGTGATGATAAACATCCAGATAGTGTTCATGTTCCGGCCAGAGGCTTTTAACCCACGCCACTTCATTGAGGTTTTCGCTCAGGTGGGTATGCAGCCAGGTATCGGGAAACTCTTCCCGGAGCTGCTGCACCGCCGCCAGCAGCTCCGGCGTTGAGGTCGGCGCGAAGCGCGGCGTAATGGCGTATCCCAGACGGCCGCGCTGGTGCCAGCGCTGAATCAGTTCGCGGGTTTGCCGGTAGCTCTGCTCCGCGCTTTCGCTCAGATACTCGGGCGCGTGGCGGTCCATCATCACTTTCCCGGCGATCAGGCGCATATTGAGGCGCAGCGCTTCGTTAAACAGGGCATCCACCGATTCAGGGTGCAACGTACAAAAGACCAGCGCGGTGGTGGTGCCGTGGCTCAGCAGCTGGTTGACAAAAAATTGCGCGATCTCCGCGGCGTAGTCGGCATCGGCAAACTGGCTCTCCACCGGAAAGGTATAGGTGGTGAGCCACTCCAGCAGCTGCTCGCCAAATGCGCCAATCATCTCGGTTTGCGGATAGTGGACGTGGGCATCGACAAAGCCCGGCAGCAGCAGCTTACCGCGCAGGTCGCGATAGCCCTTCTGCGGGTGCAGAAAGCGTTCGCCCTCCTGCCACGGCAGCAGCGCCTGAATGCGTCCGTCGCGAAGAAACAGCACGCCATCCTCCAGATAGCGCGCCTGGCGGGCGATATCGTCGGCGCTCTCGGCAACCTCGGAGATATCGAAAAATGCGCCGCGAACCGCGGCATGGTAGTCAAACATCATAGCTGCCCTGTGGGTAAGCGAAAGGATAGGTGGATAGAGCAAGATTGATGCCAGGTTGTGCGGGCGGAAAGTCGCCGCGACGTCACGCCGCGGCGGGGAGGCAGGGTTACTCTTTCTGGACGAGAGGGCTGAAACCGGTGGTGGCGCCGATGCGTTCGTCGCGGGCGATCCAGCGATAGGCCGCGCCGCTCAGGAAGACGCCGATAAACCAGCTAAAGTTAGCCACTTCGTGCAGGGCCGGAATAAAGCTGATGATCAGGCCAATGGCGACGGAGGGCACCAGCGCGGCGATCGCTTTCGGGTTAAAGCCGTTGCGGTACCAGTACTGGCCCCTGGGCGTGTCGTCAAACAGGTCGTTAACGGAAACCTGCCCGCGCTTAATGATGTAAAAATCCACGATCAGGATGCCGAACAGCGGGCCGATAAACGCCCCCAGCACGTCGAGGGTGTAGTGGATCAGCTCCGGCGAGTTAAACAGGTTCCACGGCGTCAGCAGAATAGACCCTACGGCGGCAATCATCCCGCCGGTGCGGAAGCTGATTTTCTGCGGCGAACAGTTAGAGAAATCGAAGGCCGGAGAGACAAAGTTGGCCACGATATTAATCCCGATGGTGGCGGTGATCATGGTCAGCAGGCCAATGGCGACCGCCAGGTCGTTGCCTACGCGGCTCACGGTCTCAATCGGGTCGGTGATCATGCGGCCAAACAGCGACTGCGTGCCGGAGACAATCACCACGGTCACGATGGAGAACAGCAGGAAGTTAAACGGCAGGCCCCAGCGGTTGCCGCGGCGGATCTCGCCCATGCTTTTGCCATAGCGCGAGAAATCGCCAAAGTTGAGCAGCGGGCCGGAGAAGTAGGAGACCACCAGCGCGGTGGCGGTGATCATCTGCCAGGTCTGCTCCCCGGCGCTCAGCGATTTGCTGGCGAGGGTAAAGGAGATCCCGTCAAAACCGGTTTTGTATACAATCCATCCCGCCAGCGCCAGCATCACCACGTAGACCGCCGGGCCGGCGATATCGATAAAGCGCTTGATGGCGTTCATCCCGTGCCAGAACACCATCGCCTGCAGCAGCCACATGGTGGCGAAGCAGAGCCAGCCCAGATGCGACAGGCCCAGGAAGCTGGATGCGGTGAGGGTCGACAGCGACGGCCAGAACTTCAGCAGCACCAGCATCAGCGCGTTAGCGGCGAGATAAGTCTGAATACCGTACCACGCGAAGGCGATAAGCCCGCGGATCACCGCCGGGATATTAGCCCCAAAGACGCCGAACGCCTGACGACAGATCACCGCGTAGGGCACCCCCGCCATCTGGCTGGGCTTTGCCACCAGGTTAGCGCACAGCTGAACGATACAAATCCCCACCAGCAGGCATAGCAGCACCTGCCAGCTCGCAAGACCAAGGGTAAAGAAGCTCGCCGCCACCACGTAGCCTCCCATGCTGTGCACGTCCGACATCCAGAAAGAAAAGATGTTGTACCAGCTCCAGTTCTGGTCGCGCGTCGGCGCCAGATCCTCATTGCAAAGCCGTGGGCTGTATCCAGCGTGGGGATCAGCGGCCTTAACCTGATGCATCGCTTGTGTATTTGGCATGAAACCTGCTCCTGTAAATGAACACCCGTTGAAATAGATTGCTGGTGTCGTTGCAGGATTTGGGCCAAATAGTTAATTTTGTATACAAGAAATAAGTTTTATGTATACGATTCGGTGTAAAAAAGTAAAATTTGGAGTGGTTAATGAACAACCAACAACGGCTGCAGGCCGCGCCAGAGCTGCATGACAAAGACGAGTCCATCTTTCAGGCGCTGATGACCGCTATCGTCGAGCATCAGCTACCGCCGGGCAGCAAACTGCCGGAGGAGGCGCTGGCGGAGGTGTTTGGCGTGAGCCGTACCGGGATCAGAAAAGTGCTGCAGCGACTCGCAACCGTGCAAATGGCCATCCTGACGCCCAAACGTGGTGCACAGGTCGCCAGCCCGACGGTTGAAGAGGCGCAGGCGATCTTCCGTACCCGCGCGCTATTGGAAGTGGCCAACCTGCCGGATGTGCTGGCCCGCTGTCAGCCGCCGCACCTGGCGGCGCTGGAAGCCATCACCCGCCAGGAACAGCTGGCCCACGAAAGCCATGACGGCCCGGCGGCGATTCGCTATTCCGCCGAGTTTCATATTCAGCTGCAGGCGATCTCCGGCAATCAGGTGCTCACTGAGATGGTGACCCGCCTGAGCCAGCGCTCTTCATTAGTTATCGCGGCGTGGGGATCGCCGTGGCGGCAGGGCTGCCGCTGCGACGATCACGAACGGCTGATCCAGCTGCTGCGCGATAAAACGCTGCAGCCCCTGAGCGACGCCTTAAGCCACCATTTTGAACATATTGTCGCCAGTCTCTGCTTTGAGCGTTCTGGCGTGACCCTGCCTGATTTTGCCCGGCTGTTTGCCGGCTATAAGGAGCCGTAATGGCCGCCGTTTGTATACAAGTCATCAATCCCAACACCAGCCTGGCCATGACGGAAAGCATCGGCGCCGCCGCGCGGGCGGTTGCCGCGCCGGGAACCGAGATTCTGGCGGTCTGCCCCGGCGAAGGGGTGCCGTCGATAGAGGGCCACTTTGATGAAGCCATCGCCGCTGTCGGCGTGCTCGAGCAAATTAAGGCCGGTCGCCAGCAGGGCGTTGATGGTCATGTCATCGCCTGCTTTGGCGACCCCGGGCTGCTGGCGGCGCGCGAGCTGGCGCAGGGGCCGGTGGTAGGGATTGCCGAAGCGGCGATGCATATGGCGACGCTGGTGGCCACCCGTTTCTCCATCGTGACCACGCTGCCGCGCACCCTGATTATCGCCCGCCACCTGCTGCACCAGTACGGTTTCCATCACCATTGCGCCGCCCTGCACGCCATTGATTTACCGGTGCTGGCGCTGGAGGACGGTAGTGGTCTGGCGCAGGAGAAGGTGCGCGCGCGCTGTATTCAGGCGCTAAAGGAGGACGGCTGCGGGGCTATCGTACTGGGATGCGGCGGGATGGCGACGCTGGCTCAGGAGCTGACCCGCGAGCTGCGCGTACCGGTAATCGATGGCGTCAGCGCGGCGGTCAAAATGGTTGAGTCGCTGGTGGCGTTAGGCCTGTCGACCAGCAAGCAGGGCGATTTAGCCTTTCCGGAAAGCAAGGCGTTGAGCGGCAAATTTCAGGCATTAACCCCGTTTTAAATGAAAGAGGTGGCAGATGGCATTTTTGGCAGAAGATTACCCGCGCGACCTGCGCGGCTACGGCGGACAGCCGCCGCACGCGCGGTGGCCGAACAACGCGCGCATCGCCGTGCAGTTTGTGCTGAACTATGAAGAGGGCTCGGAAAACCACGTGCTGCACGGCGATGCCGGTTCTGAACAGTTTCTGTCCGATATTATCGGCGCCGCCAGCTATCCTGACCGGCATATGTCGATGGATTCGCTGTATGAGTACGGCAGCCGCGCCGGCTTCTGGCGCATCCATAATGAGTTCAGCAAACGGGGATTGCCGTTGACCGTGTTCGGCGTCGCGATGGCGCTGGCGCGGCATCCCGAGGTGGTTGAGGCGATTAAGAGGGCGAACTATGACGTGGTCAGTCACGGTTGGCGCTGGATCCATTACCAGAATATGCCTATCGAGCAGGAGCGGGAGCATCTTCATAAAGCCGTGCAGGTATTAACCGACCTGTTTGGCAAACCGCCCACCGGCTGGTATACCGGGCGCGACAGCCCCCATACCCGCCAACTGGTGGTGGAGCACGGCGGTTTTGATTACGACAGCGACTATTATGGCGACGACCTGCCGTTCTGGAGCGAAGTGGCCTGTAGCGACGGTTCGCGTAGGCCGCACCTGATCGTGCCTTATACCCTCGACGCTAACGATATGCGCTTCGCCACTGCCCAGGGGTTCAATACCGCCGAGCAGTTTTATACCTATTTAAAAGACAGCTTCGATGTGCTGTACGCGGAGGGGGCCAGCGCGCCGAAGATGATGTCCATCGGTATGCACTGTCGCCTGCTGGGGCGCCCGGGCCGCTTCCGGGCGCTGCAGCGCTTCCTTGATTATGTGCAGCAGCACGACCTGGTTTGGGTCTGTACCCGTCAGCAGATTGCCGACCACTGGCGCGACGTTCATCCGTTCAGGGGGTAAAGTCGTTCCCCGGGTAAGCGCAGCGCAACCCGGGAGCATAGCGCAGAGTGGCATCATTTCCCGGAGGCGATGCTGCACATCTGTCCGGGCTACTGGATCGCAGACGTTTGCGGACCCGTAGCCCGGGTAAGCGCAGCGCAACCCGGGGGATACCGGGAAATGCGCAGGGCTTAACTCATCAAACTGACCTGAGCGGCGACGATGCGCCAGCCAAAGGGGAAGCGTACCCAGGTCTGCTGCTGGCGACCGATGCGCTCGCTGCCTGCGCGGGTGAATTCGGTGCTACACACCGCGTAATCCTCGCCAAAGGTGGTGATGATGGTATGCCGCAGCTCGCGCTGCAAACCCGCTGCCGGACGGGCGGCGCGAAAGGCGCGGATTTCATCGATGCCGTAAAGATTTTCCCCGGCCCCCAGCCGCACCGTGCGCTTATCGTGCCAGAACAGCTCATCCAGCACCGCGATGTCGTTGCTTACCAGCGCTTCCTCATAGCGGTAAAACGCCGCCGTCACCTCGGCGAGAACCAACGGGCGATTAATCTGTTCTGGGCTCATCATGCGGCGATCTCCACCGGGCGGGCGTTGGTGATGCCCATCTCTTCCAGCGCCCGCGCCGCGCGCAGACAGGCTTGTTCATTAAAGGGCGCGGCAATCAGCTGCAGGCCAATCGGCTGACCGTTCGCCGTGCGCAGCGGCACCGTGACGACCGGCAGGCCAAGGAAGGAGATGGGCTGGGTCAGCATCCCCATGCTGGCGCGAATCGGCAGCAGCTGGCCGTTGATCTCCATGGTCTGCGCGCCGATGAGCGTCGCGCTGCACGGCGTGGCCGGGGCGATTAGCACATCGGCATGAGCGAACAGGCCTTTGAACGCCTGCTGCGCATAACGGCGAAAGCGTTGAGCCTGGAGATACCAGGCGGAGGGGATCATCGCTCCGGCCAGCAGCCGCTCGCGGGAGTTCGGCTCAAAACGTTCGGGCTGGCTCCGCAGCGCGGGCAGGTACTGGTTACCGCCCTCGGCGGCGCTGATAATAAACGCCGCCGAGCGGGCCAGTTCGGCCTCCGGGAATATCAGCTCCTCATGCGCCTCAAGGGCGTGGGCAACGCTGGCAACCGCCGCACGGGCATCGTCATCGCACCATGTCGTAAAATAGCCGCCGAGCGCGGCGCAGCGCAGGCCATCGAGACCACGCGGCAGCAGATTAGCCGTACGCTCGCTGGCTTTATCGGCCTGAAAACCATCGCTCGGATCGCGCCCCTGCAGCGCATCGTAAACTGCCGCAAGATCGCCGACGCTGCGGGCAAAAGGACCGATATGGTCAAGGCTGGCGACAAAGGGATGACTGCCGGAACGCGACAGGCGGCCAAAAGTGGGCTTAAGGCCAAAGATCCCGCATAGCGAGGCCGGGACGCGAATGGAGCCGTTGGTATCGCTGCCCAGCGAGAAATTCACCAGCCCGGCGGCCACTGCGGCTGCCGACCCGCCCGAGGAGCCGCCGGCGATCCGCGAAAGATCGTGCGGGTTATGCGTCGCCCCGTAGTGGCTGTTTTCCGTGGTAAAACCGTAGGCGTAGGCATCCATATTTAGCATGCCGGATAATAATGCGCCCGCGCTGTGCAGCTGGCGCACCGCCCAGCTGTCGGCTACGGCGGCAGGGCGATCGCTCAACAGCTGCGCCCCGGCAAGGGTGGTATGGCCGGCGACATCGAACAGATTTTTCACCGCGTAGGGAACGCCTGCCAGTGCGGGCAGGGGCTTTTTTTCCCGTCGCAGGGTGTCGATATTCTCCGCCTCAGCGAGCATGCGCTTTCCGCTGACGTGGGTCCAGGCGTTGATCTGCGGGTTAACGCGAGCGATATTCTCCAGGGTGTGGCGGGCAATCTCTTTGGCGCTGAGTTCGCCGGTGGCCAGCGCGCGCTGGATTTCGTGAATGGTCATTTCAGGCAGCTTCATGCTTTATAGACTCCGGCGATTTCGACGCGCTCGTCGAGGGGAAAGGCCATCAACGGCCCGGCCATGGCGGCAATGCGGCTAAACTGCACTCTGAGTTCTGCGCGCCGCGTATCGTCCAGCTCCAGCGCCAGCAGCTGTTCCATTTGCGAGAGCCAGGCGTCCCATTCGTTCTGCGATGTTGTCATTATCAGCTCCTAATATCCGGCGGCGGAGCCGTTGCTGCGCGGATCGCTGGCCCCCTCAAACAGGCCGTTGGGATGACGTACAATCGCTCCCGCATGGCCCATGGCTTCGCTGAAATCGGCCAGCACTTCAACCTCGTGCCCCAACTGACGCAGGCGGTCAACGCTTTCGGCGCTGAAGCGGCCCTCCAGCTTGAGCGAGTCGGAAGTCTGCCCCCAGGTGCGCCCCAGCAGCCAGCGCGGTCGGGTGATGCTTTCCTGCAGCGGCGCGTTTTGCATGACGTAGCGGGTGAAGATAGCGGCCTGGGTTTGCGGCTGGCCGTCGCCGCCCATGGAGCCGTAAACCATCACCCGGCCATCGTTCAGCTTTGCTGCGGCCGGGTTGAGGGTGTGAAACGGCTGTTTACCGGGCGCCAGCGCCAGCAGGTGGCTCGGGTCGAGGCTGAACGATGCCCCGCGGTTCTGCCAGATAATGCCGCTCTCCGGCAGCACCACGCCGCTGCCGAATTCGTGGTACAGGCTTTGGATAAAGGAGACCGCCAGCCCGCTTTTATCGATCACCCCCATCCAGACGGTATCGCCCGGGCCTTTACCTGCGCCCCACGGAGCCGCCCGCTGGTCGTCGATGTTATCCGCCAGCGGCTGCAGCGCCGCCGGTGTCAGCAGGCTCTGAATATCAACATCAAGGTGGCGCGGATCGGTGATGTGCGCGTCGCGCAGACCGAAGGCCAGCTTGGTCGCCTCCACAATACGGTGGACGGTCATCGCATCGTCGGCGTCGGCCATCGCCAGCCTGTCGGTGATGCCGAGGATCGCCAGCGAAACCAGCCCCTGAGTCGGCGGCGCGAGGTTCCACAGTTCGCCGTGTCGATGCGCCAGCCTGAGCGGCTGGGGGCGGCGAGCGCGATGCTGCTGCAGGTCGCTAAGGGTGACGGGCAGTCCGTACTTTTCCATCCCGCGGGCCAGCTGCTCCGCCAGCGGCCCGCGATAGAAGCTATCCAGGCCTTCTTCGGTTAATCGGCGCAGGGTGTTCGCCAGCGCCGGCTGCAAAAAGCGGCTCCCGGCCTTCGGCGGCTGGCCGTCCACCAGAAAGGTTTCAGCGAAGCCGGGCTGGTCGCGCAGTTCACTGAATTTATCGGCGCTCGCGCTGGCCTGCGACGCGGTAACCGGGATACCGTTCGCGGCGTAGCCGATGGCATCTTCCAGCAGACGCGTGAGCGGCAGGGCCGCGCCGGTTAACTCGCGCGACACCTTAAGCGCTTCGTCCCAGCCGCTGACGGTGCCCGCCACGGTCAGCGCCGCCTGCGGACCGCGATGGGGGATCTGCGCGAGGCCGGCGTAGGCCTGCGGCGTCGCTAACGAACCCGCCGCGCCGCTGGCGTCAATGGCGATGGGGTCGCCCTCGGGCGGCACGATAAGCCAGAAACCATCGCCGCCGAGGCCGTTCATATGCGGATAAACCACCGCAATGGTCGCGGCGGCGGCGACCATGGCTTCGATGGCGCTTCCGCCTTCGCGCAGTACCGCCAGCGCGCTTTGGCTGGCCAGATGATGGGGGGCGACCGCCATCCCGTGGGCGGCAACATGACTTTGCATGAATTTTCCTCAATTAAGCGACTCGTCCGCTGAGGGTTGCAAAAGCTGTTCCATATCTGAACGTAAAGTTTCACCTGTTGCCGACAACGCGCTTTTTTTGGCGGGACTGGCATACATTATGAATGCGGATACGGTTATGATGCGGTGAAACGAAAGTTACAGAGGTCTTATGCAACAGCTTGATGAACGACTGAAAGAGCAGTACCCGTCATTATCGCCGCAGGAGCAGCGGGTGGCGGATTTTATTTTCGATCATTTTGATGACCTGATTAGCTACAACAGCGCAGAGCTGGCGCAGCTTAGCGGCGTGTCAAAAGCCACGGTCAGCCGGCTGTTCAAGCGCCTGGGCTATGAGAAGTATAAGGATATGCGCGATGAGCTGCGTACCCTGCGCCAGAGCGGTATGCCGCTGACCGACAATCGCGATGCGGTACAGGGCAATACTCTGCTGGCGCGCCACTATAAACAGGAGATGGCCAACCTGACACAATGGGTTAACGCGCTGGATGTTCAGCAGTTCGCCGAGGCGATTCAGGCGCTGGTCGCCGCCCGGCGTATTGTGATTGTCGGCATGCGTAATGCTTATCCTGCGGCGCTGCATCTGCGTCAGCAGCTACTGCAGGCGCGCGGGCAGGTACTGGTGCTGCCGCAGCCCGGACAAAGCCTGAGCGAGGAACTGGTGGATCTCAGAGCCGACGACCTGGTGGTGGTGATGGCATTCCGCCGCCGCCCGCGAATCATTCGCCCTCTGCTGCAGCAGCTACAGAGCAGCGATATTCCGGTGCTGCTGATGTGCGAGCCGCAGGCCCACGGTCTGTTTCCGCTGGCGTGCTGGCGGCTTTGCGCGCCGCTGGATAGCGTGTCGGCCTACGACAGCTACGCGTCGGTCAACAGCCTGATCAATCTGCTGTCGAACGCCTTTTTGCATGAAATTCTCGATAAAGGTCGCCCGCGCATTCACGATATTGCCACGCTCTACCAGCAGCTGGATGAGCTGGAACAGCGATGATGGGGCGCCAGCGTGGTGCTTTGCATGGTTTTGGTGCGATGAAATATGCAGGAATCAGCGCCGCTGGTTCCTCTTTACTCTTCTCTTTCTCTTGTTTTACTGGCCTTTAAGCGAAGCGTTGCCGATGGCGCAGTGCATAAATTTATCTGGCACATTAGTTGCAGAAGTGACTTTAAAGAATCTTTTGTTTCATGCTAACGTAACGGGTAAATATCATGAAGAAACTGTTGATCGCGCTGGCCGGGGCCGCTTGTCTGTTAACCCACCTCTCGGCGGCGAAAGCTGACCAGCTGCAGGATATCGAAAAACGCGGCGTGATCCGCATTGCGGTGCCGCAGGATTTCCCGCCGTTTGGCTCGGTGGGCACCGACCTTCAGCCGCAGGGCTACGACATCGATATGGCGCGCTATCTTGCCAAAGAGATGAAGCTCAAGCTGCAGCTGGTACCGGTGACCAGCGCCAATCGCGTGCCTTATCTGCAAACTGATAAGGTAGATCTGGTGATTTCCAGCCTGGGTAAAAACGCCGAGCGCGAGAAGGTGATCGATTTTAGCCGGGCCTACGCGCCGTTCTTTCTCGGCGTATTTGGCGCGAAAGGCGCTGAGCTGAAAGACCCGGCGGCGCTGAGCGGTAAAAGCGTTGGCGTAACCCGCGGCGCGGTGGAAGACATGGTGCTGACCAGCGTGGCGCCGAAAGAGGCGCAGATTAAGCGCTACGAAGACAACAACACCACGCTGTCGGCGTACCTTTCCGGTCAGGTGCAGTATGTGGCTACCGGTAACCTGGTGGTGGCGGCCATCGCCCGGCAGAACGCCGATAAAGCGCCGGTGCCGAGCTTTATGCTGAAAGATTCGCCGTGCTTTATTGGTCTGAAAAAGAACCAACCGGCCCTGAAGGCGAAAGTGGATGCGTTGATTGAGCAGGGGGTAAAAGACGGCACTCTCAACGGCCTTTCCGAGAAATGGCTGAAAGCGCCGCTGCCTGCCAGCCTCGGCGCATAAGGTCCGGGCATGACGGAGCAACTTCATTTCTCTGCGCTCTGGCCGCACTGGCCGGAGCTGCTGGCGGGGCTGTGGGTGACCATCCAGCTAACGGTACTGGCGACGCTCGGTGGCCTGACGATTGGCATCTTCGGCGCCGCCATCCGCAGCGGGCGGCCCACGTGGTTCAGCCGGATTTGGGGCGGGTATGTCGAATTGATTCGCAACACGCCATTTGTGGTACAGCTGTTTTTTATCGTCTTCGGCTTACCGAACCTGGGGCTAAAGATGACGGCGGGCGAGGCCGCGCTGCTGGCGATGGTGGTCAATCTTGGGGCCTACAGTACCGAGATCGTGCGCGCCGGTATTCAGGTCACGCCGAAGGGGCAGTGGGAAGCAGGGCGCGTGCTGGGGCTGACCCGGACGCAGACCTTTATTCAGGTGATTCTGCCGCCCGCGCTGCAGCGCATTTATCCGGCGCTGGTGAGCCAGTGCATCATCGTCATGCTCGGTTCGTCGGTAGTGTCGCAGGTCTCTTATGAAGAGCTGACCTTTGCCGCTAACCTGATCCAGTCGCGCACCTTCCTCAGCTTTGAGGTCTACCTGGTGACGACAGGAATTTATTTGGTGCTGTCGATAACGATGCGCCAGCTGCTGATGGCGGCAGGACGAAAATGGCTGGGAGTGCAGGCATGATGACCACCTTTACCGATTGGGACATTGTTCGCAATCTGCTGCTGGCCGGGCGCTGGACGGTGCTGCTGTCGCTGGTGGCGTTTTTCGGCGGCGCGCTGGTCACGCTGCCGCTGCTGCTGCTGCGCATGACCGGCGGGCGCCAGATAAAGCGCCTGATCCGCGGCTATGTTGAGCTGTTTCAGGGAACGCCGCTGCTGATGCAGCTGTTTCTTGCCTTTTTCGGCGTGGCGCTGTTCGGCATCGACGTTTCGGCGTGGACCGCGGCATCGCTGGCGCTGACGCTGTATACCAGCGCGTTTTTGCTCGATATCTGGTTTGGCAGCATCCGCGCGCTGCCAAAAGGGCAGTGGGAAGCATCGCGCTGTCTGGGGCTGAGCTTTGGCCAGACGCTCTATCGGGTCGTTGCGCCGCAGGCGCTGCGGATCGCCATCGCCCCGACGGTGGGGTTTGCCGTGCAGGTGATTAAGGGCACGGCGCTGGCGTCGATTATCGGCTTCGTTGAGCTGACCAAAGCGGGCACCATGTTGACCAACGTGACGTATCAGCCGTTTAAAGTCTTCGCGCTGGTGGCGCTGGGCTATTTCATTCTGTGTTATCCGCTGTCCCGCTACAGCCGTTATCTGGAGAACAAATTCAATGCCTCTCATCACCATTAATCAGATGCAGAAGTATTACGGCGATAATCACGTGCTCAAGGGCGTCGATCTGGATATCGATATGGGCGAAGTGATCTCGATTATCGGCCGCAGCGGGTCCGGCAAAAGTACACTGCTGCGCTGCATCAACGGCCTGGAAGGCTATCAGGATGGCAGCATTAAGCTCGGCGGGATGACTATTACCGACCGCGACTCGCAGGCGCGGGAGATCAGCCGCTCTATCGGCATGGTGTTCCAGAACTTTAACCTGTTCCCGCATATGACGGCGCTGGAAAACGTGATGCTGGCGCCGCGTCGGGTGCTGAAGAAGAGCGCCGCCGAGTGTCGGGAGCTGGCCCAGCGGATGCTGGAAAAGGTCGGGCTTGGCGACCGGCTGGATTACTACCCGTCCAGTCTTTCCGGCGGTCAGCAGCAGCGCGTGGCGATTGCCCGCGCGCTGGCGATGTCGCCAAAAGTTTTACTCTGTGACGAGATCACCTCGGCGCTGGATCCCGAGCTGGTTGGCGAAGTGCTTAAAGTGCTGGAGCAGCTGGCGGCGGAGGGCATGACGCTGATTCTCGTGACCCATGAAATGAATTTTGCCCGCGAAGTGGGCGACCGCGTGGTGTTTATGCATCAGGGGCGCGTCTGGGAGCAGGGGGACAGCAAAACGCTGTTCGCTAACCCGCAGACCAGCGAACTGAAGCAGTTTATTTCATCCGTGCGCGGCTTAAATCAATAAGGAATCAAAAATGGACATGACACAGTTTCCGCAACTCAATCCGCCGGCGCGTCTGCTGATGGGGCCAGGCCCGATTAACGCCGACCCGCGCGTGCTGCGCGCCATGTCGAGCCAGCTGATCGGCCAGTACGACCCGGCGATGACCCATTATATGAACGAAGTGATGGCGCTCTACCGCGGCGTATTTCGTACCGAAAACCGCTGGACGATGCTGGTGGATGGAACCTCAAGGGCCGGGATTGAGGCGATCCTGGTTTCGGCTATTCGGCCGGGGGACAAGGTGCTGGTGCCGGTATTTGGCCGCTTCGGCCATCTGCTGTGCGAAATCGCCCGCCGCTGTCGGGCGGAAGTGCACACCATCGAAGTGCCGTGGGGTGAGGTGTTTACCCCGGACCAGGTGGAGGATGCCATCAAACGTATTCGTCCACGCCTGCTGCTGACGGTGCAGGGCGACACGTCGACCACGATGCTGCAGCCGCTGGCGGAGCTGGGGGAGATCTGCCGCCGCTACGACGTGCTGTTTTACACCGACGCCACCGCTTCGCTGGGCGGCAATCCGCTGGAAACCGATGCCTGGCAGCTGGATGCGGTCTCGGCGGGGATGCAAAAATGCCTCGGCGGCCCGTCCGGCACCTCGCCGATTACCCTCAGCGCGCGCATGGAGGAGGCGATTCGCCGCCGCAAATGCGTCGAAGAAGGGATTCGCACCGATGCCCACCGCGACGGCGACGAGGAGATGATCTACTCCAACTATTTCGATCTCGGCATGGTGATGGACTACTGGGGACCGGAGCGCCTTAACCACCATACCGAGGCCACTACCGCGCTGTTCGGCGCCCGCGAATGCGCGCGTCTGATCCTCCAGGAGGGGCTGGATAACGGCATTGCCCGCCATAAGCTGCACGGCGATGCGCTGCTAAAAGGCATTCAGGCGATGGGGCTGGAGACCTTCGGTGACCTCAAACACAAGATGAACAACGTGCTTGGCGTCGTCATCCCACAGGGGATAAACGGCGACCAGGCACGCAAGTTGATGCTGGAAGATTTCGGCATTGAAATCGGCACTTCGTTCGGCCCGCTGCACGGCAAAGTGTGGCGTATCGGCACCATGGGCTACAACGCGCGTAAGGATTGCGTGATGACCACGCTCAGCGCGCTGGAGTCGGTACTTAACTATCTCAAATTCCCGACCACTCAGGGCGCCGCGATGCAGGCCGCGTGGGATCACTATCGCAGCGAGAGCGCGCAATGAGTCAAGCACAACGCCAGCAGGCGGACATGCAGCAGGCTGCGGCCCGGGTATTGGCCCGCGCCGATGAGCTGGCGGCGATCAGCGAAACGCCGGACGCCCTGACCCGGGTTTATCTCTCCCCACAGCATCTTGCGGCTAACCAGCGGGCGGCGCTGTGGATGACCCAGGCCGGGATGACCGTCTGGCAGGACAGCGTCGGCAATATTTGCGGTCGCTATGAGGGGGAGCAGGAGGGCGCGCCGGCCATCCTGCTGGGGTCGCATCTTGATACGGTGCGCAACGCCGGGCGCTATGACGGTATGCTCGGCGTCCTGGCGGCGATTGAGGTAGTGCATCGCCTGCATCAACAGGGGCGACGGCTGAAAAAAGCCATTGAGATTGTCGGCTTTTGCGATGAAGAGGGGACGCGTTTCGGCATTACGCTGCTTGGTAGCCGCGGGCTGACCGGTACCTGGCCTGAGAGCTGGCTGGCGCAGACCGATGCCGATGGCGTCAGCGTGGCGCAGGCGATGGTGCTGGCCGGGCTGGATCCGGCGCGCATTCACCTGGCCGCCCGCCGCCAGGAGGAGATCGCCGCGTATCTGGAACTGCATATCGAGCAGGGGCCGTGCCTGGAGCAGGAAGGACTGGCCTTAGGCGTAGTGGAAGCGATTAACGGCGCGCGTCGGCTGAACTGCCGCTTTACCGGCGAGGCGGGACACGCCGGGACCGTACCGATGAGCCATCGGAAAGATGCGCTGGCCGCCGCCGCCGAGTGGATGGTGCTGATAGAGTCTCTGACCCGCGAGCAGGGCGGAAACCTGGTCGCCACGGTGGGCACGCTGCGCTGCGCGCCCGGCGCGGTTAACGTTATCCCCGGCGACGTTACGCTGACTCTGGATATTCGCGGGCCGCACGACCAGCCGCTCGAGGCGCTGCTCGAGACGCTGCTGACGGGGGCACAGGCGATTGCCGCCCAACGCCAGCTGCAGTTTAGCGCGGAAGAGTTTTACCGCATTGCCGCCACCGCCTGCGATAGCGGATTGCAGCAGGTACTGAGCGAGGCGGCGCAGGCGGTGCAGGGGCGTTCGCTGACCCTGCCGAGCGGCGCCGGACATGACGCTATCGCCATGGCTGAACGTTGGCCGTCCGCGATGCTTTTTGTCCGCTGTAAAGGCGGCATCAGCCATCATCCTGCCGAGTCGGTCACCGCCGACGATGTGGCGCTGGCGATTGAGGCCTATTTTCGCGCGGTGACGGCGCTGGATGCCGGGAAGTAAGCGCCGGGCGGCCCGGCGCGGTGCTTGCGCGGGCTGTCCCGTCGCGGTACGGTCCCCCACCGCTGGCGATGGGGCACAGTTTTATTTTTTGCCGTTCGGTTTCAGCTGCTCACCGGGTCTGAGCCTGAACAGCTCGTCATCTCGGGTGGAGTAGCGCACGGTTCCGTCAGCCATCCGATAAGCGCCTTCCGTGAATCCAGCGCCGTTCAGGAACGGAGCGACCGCGTCCGGCGTGTTGCGGAAGGCGGCTTCCAGGGCAAGAAGCGCATAGGGGGCGATACTATCGATACTGGCATATTCTGCCTCAGGATCATCGACAAAAAAGCCGTTGAGGCGCTGCTTGTTGATGATGTTCGCGCCGATGCGATCCGCCAGCGTCAAATAATCCCGCTGCCCGGTGGCCTGCCACAGGTCGATAAGCGCGAAAATCGCATACGGCTGATGATTCTCCGTTTGGCTATTCAGCCTGCGGTTTGTGCCGCCGGGTTCACCGATATCGCCTAACCCCTGGCCTTTCGCGATGCCGCGGGCGACCTTCCAGATGGCATGATCCGGTTCAAGCGTCCAGGCGCGGGCATAGGAGAGAAGAAATTCATTTCCCGCCGGATAGGCTTTGAGCACCGTCCCTTTTTTTCCATAATAGCCATCGCGTTTTAACGCGTAGTCGGAAAGATCCGTGCCGTTGGCCAGCATCGGGCGGAAGGTATTATTCTGCTCATCGTAAGCGTAGGTCGCGAAGGCCTTGAGGCCATCAAGAGTCCATTTTTTGAGATCGTCACCGTCTTTGCCGAGCGATTTTGCCAGGGCAAGCTGCATCAGCGCATTTTCTGAATAGAGCGTACTGGTTCGGCCCTTAAGCAGCATATTGCCTTCCAGCGCGTCCGGGCCCAGTTCCGGGCCAAACTGACGCTGCGCGCGGTCGCCGTATTTCGAATGCGTGTCGCTGTCATCGCTGGTATCGGCGCGTTTTAACGGTTGGGTAAACTGGTATACGCCCAGCCCGGTCTTCTTATCTCGCGGCAGAACGTACTGTTCGGCCAGCCGTTTTGCCCACGTCAGTGCGCCAGCGTCACCATCGTATTGATACAGCAGCGATGCGGAGTAGATCAGGTCGTTGCCAGCATTGAGAAAGCTCAGACCTTTGGTGGCGAAAAAGGGCGGCTGTTGGACAAAATCACTTTGCCAGAGCGCGCCCATCGGTTTGCCGTACTCCCCGTGGCGGCTGGTTTCCAGCGTTTTCCAGTCGTAAACATGGGCATTCCAGAAAGCCTTGATAAAGCGCGCGGTCGCCTGGTCATCGACGGCAAACATCATGTCGTAATAGGGATAGGCATTCTTAAGTTCATGAACCCGCTCTTTTTCACTTGGGCCTTGAGGCTGCAGCGTTTTTAAATCAACAAAACGATGCCCTCCCCATAGCAGCAGCCCGCTCGCATCCTGATAGTGGTCAAAGTAGTAGCGTATATTCTCCGCGACCCGCTGTTTATATTTTGTTTCGCCGGTAAGGTTGCTTAACCCTACCAGCACCCGCATCAAGTTTTGCTGGGCAGAGAAGTTCGACAGCACGGTCACTTTACCGTCCGGAAATACCCATTCCATTTGTTTGCCGGTGCGTGGGTCCACGCCATTAGCCAGCAGGGGAGAGTGATGCCCGTACCGATCGCTTGCTTTGTCCAGCACGACGTCGGCGAACTGCTTTACGCTGCTCAGGCGCTCGTTCTCCTGGGCACCCGCATTCAGTGAGAAGAGACTCAGAACGCCCAATGCCAGGGTGATTTTTGCAATCTTCATTATTTTCCTCTTAATGAAAATAAGGGTTTAATTAAACCCTTATTTATTTTTTATCTGACTGACAGGACGTTATCAGAAGGAATATTTCACGCCAACGCGATAACGCGTTTGGCGTTCATCGGTGGATTTACTACCGGAAACGTTGCCGATGGCCATATAAGGAGACCAGTTTTTATCAAATTTATAGGTCAGCTTAAAATCATGGGTCCAGTCATAGCTTTCGTTATCCGCTAAAATAACCCCGGCGGAGTTGGCTTTTTTATAGTCCAGCTCATAATCCAGTTGATAATCTTTGAGGAATTTCCAGGAAATAACGCTGGTCAGATTATAGCCGTTCTCCGAGGTGTCTTTAGACGTGCCAATATTGCCTGAATTGCGCTTGTAGTAAGGGCGATAGCGCAATGAGGCGCTGAGATCGTCGGTCAGATTCGCTTTACCGCGCAGATAGGGCCGATAGTTATTTGAGGACGAACTGGTATCCAGAGAGAAGCCGGGCTCAATCTGGAAGGTCTTATTTATTTTATGCACATAGCTTGCCACCACTTCGGTGCCGTTACTCACGGTTTCATCATAGGCTTTATTTTTATCTTGCGATCCTTTCCATTTTCCTTCCAGCGATAAGCCAAAGCCATTGGCAAAACGGTGAGACATCAACAGACGATCTTTATGATTGTTCCCGGCTTTGTCATTCGTTTCATGACGATAATCAAAGGTCACCGCGTGAGCAGCAATACTGATGAAAGGAATTGTGACTAATAATAATGAGCGAAACATAGGGTGCCTCTACTTTTTTTATTTTCCAAAGGTACAAGAAATGACCTGCCGTAAAGCAGGCAGAACGATACAAATGAAATTTTTAAATGGTTGTGTGGTGCCGGGTGCCTCCCGGTGAATCAGGCGCTGACTTCCTGATCCGTCTATAAAAACGAAACGTCGATGAGGGTATTCCTCTATTCAGCATGACCCCGCCGCTTAGGGGGATTCACCACACATTATTCTTTATTCCCCGGTGATGACGAGTTTGTACTGCTTGTGATTTTATTGAAAATAACTTTTACACAAAATGAAATGATGTTTTGAGATCAAGATCGGAATATTTAAAAGAGTGATTAAATAATTTTTATGACATTTATAAAGATAATCCTAAAGAAAATTAACATTTATAATCATGTGGTTGCGGTGTTTTTGGTGTTTTATTTCTGGTCTATGCACGGCTTTAATTGAATTAACGGTAATCTTATTCCTATATTTTTAAGGGTTTATTTTGTTAAAAATTAAAAAATATTCCGGCGGTATCAATGGTTAAATCGGGGCTAATGCTTGCGATGTGCTTTAGTTAAACAAAAGCTAAACGGATAGGCTCGCGGTATTGATCTGCCTGACTGACGACATAACACTCACAAAAACGCGTCCATGTGGAAGGATAATAAAAGACGGTGACCTCGGGGCTACAAGATGACCATTTATGGAAAGGATCGTGTATTTATTTATGGAGTAGAAAAGATACTGCAGGCGCTTAGCGATGAGGCGGGAACGGAGGCAGAGAGCGATGCGGCCTGTATGTACGTCACCCATGGGATGGATATTCAGGAGATCTATGCTCTTTTCTTCCGCCACCCGCCGGAGCACTACGCCATCTTCATCACCTCCGAACGCCATTTTGAGGCGATCAACCGCCTGTTTCCGGGCCTGTTAAAGCTCTGTTTAGCTGAGCGGTTGACGGTAGACGAGCTGCATCAGGCGTTAAGGGTGATGCGCCTGTTCTCGGCGCAGAACCAAAGCGTGGCCTATTTGCCCACCAGGTTGAATTTTACCCATGCGGAGCGACAGATTATGCGGCTCAGTTTGCGCGGCCATTCCCTGGATGATATTGCCCGTATCCGTGGGGTTAGCCCCTCTACGGTCAGCGTCCAGCGTACCCGGCTGATGAAGCGTATGGGAACCAAAAGCCTGCAGGAGCTATGCTCCCTCTATGCGGCAATGCGCGCCAGCGATCGCTCACGCACTCCGGCTAAGCTGAATGAGGATCGCGGTTATTGATTAATGCAGCCCGTTGGGTAAGCGCGAAAGGCGAACGCGAGATAATATTGTTTGCCCGTCAGGCGCCAACGTACCGCCCGCAGGTTGTTGCGGGCATACCGTCAGTAAACAGGAGAAAGAATGGCTGTCGATCGCAATGGCGACATTGCCCTGCCAATAGTGAACGCAATGCAGCCCGAATTCGCCCGCCTAGTGGACGGGGTCGTGGCAACGCTAACCCGGTGCTTCCCTGAACTGATGCATAGCCTTTATGTTTACGGTAGCGTGGCGCAAGGACGAGCAACGCCCGACAAGTCCGATCTCGACATGAGCGTGATATTCCACGATCGCCCCGATCGGGCCACAGCGGCGCGGCTCGCTGAGATTAAGCGTGAACTGGAAAAGAGCTATCCGGTTGTCAGTAAAATCGATTTTGATTGCGGTGTGCTGCCGCAAGTCCTGCACCCGGATCATACGCTGAGCTGGGGATACTGGCTTAAACATCATTGCGTCTGCGTGTACGGCGAAGATCTGAGCCGCCGGTTTGCTCCCTTTAAACCGGCAAAAGCTATCGCCGTTGCCGTAAATGGGGATTTCCTGCCGGTACTGGAAAAATTCATGGCACAAATACGCTCATCCGCGGATAAGAATGAAGGGTTACAGCTGCAGCGCGCTGCCGCACGCAAAATCATCCGCGCAACCAGTATCCTGCGTAGTGAGTACGACAAAGACTGGCCGGACACCCTTGCTGAGCACCATGGTAAGCTCATTGCCCGCTATCCTGAAAAAGCTGATGACATGGATTACCTGCTGGCAGTGAGTCATGAACCTCAGGGAGACCTGGCCGACTTTGAAAAAAGGATTCTGGCTTTTGCCCGCTGGCTTAACGTCGAGTTTCATCGTCGTCAAAGCTGAGCGGAAAAGCGCCCTGGCCTCATGCTCTGCTAACCATAGCCGTGATATAAAGTCCGCATCCCCAGGCCAGGTGCGTAAGCACGCTCAGCAAGCGAGCCAGCCACGGGCGAGGTGTTTGTGACGCCGCAATGCCGAAGCCCAATGCGGGTTGAAGAATCAAGAACGGCGCAAATAACGTTAGCACGCCTGCCAGCAGGCCTGCCGTCAGCGTCGGCTCGTTTAACCAGACGGTTCCGTTCAATGCCAGCGGGACAAAAGCAAAAATGGCCCCGGTCAGGTAGTGAAACACCCAGCCGATAACGCTCTCTCCACGCAATGCCGGCGTGGAAGCGATGGTATTATGGCAAAGCTTTCCTCTGAAAAGCCATGCAATCCAGCGACCCACCAGCGCATAGTTTAGCGGCGGCAGCTTGAGCAGGTATTTTTGGCCGAATGACCAGAGATCCATTATCAGCGTCGCGCCAATACCCGTTATGACCGTTTTTACTACCATCATCGTCTCCAGGGTGTACTCCTTTTCCAATGCATGTCAGGCTGGTAGCCAGTGTGCAACTTGAAGCGAGGTTTAAGTCAACCATGAAAGCCCTCGATATCCGGGAAATTGCCGATCTTTCTGGCATAAATCCCTCCGCGCTGCGTTATTACGAAAAAAAAGGATTAATTCAGCCTGTTGGCCGTAACGGTTTACGACGGCAATATCACCAAAATGTGCTCAATAAACTGCAGCTCATTACGTTGGGGCAGGCGGCAGGGTTTACGCTGGATGAACTTGCCGCGATGTTTGGTTCGCAAGCCGGGGTCACGATTAACCGGGGGCTGCTCCTCCAGCGGGCGAAAGAGATTGATGCCACCGTGCGCAAGCTGCAGCTGTTAAGCCGCGGGCTGAAGCACGCAGCGCGCTGCACGCAGCCGGAGCCTGTTCATTGTGAAGAGTTCAAAAGAGTGGTGGCGAAAGGGTTGAGGCTGGTTGGCTGATTAATTACTTCAGACTGTGATGAGAGCATTATAATGGACAAAAATTTTACACCTGAGCAAATCGAAATCATTAATCGCGTGGTTTTTGCGCGCGTCGAACAAATGAAAGAGCAAGTGACTGACCTTATTGCGCAGACAGAGCGCGATGCGCACCAGCAGCTGGCGGATTGCGGGATTGATATGACCGATTTCTGTCCGGCTAATCAGCACTTTCTTATGATGACAATCGTCCAGGCGCTGATAGATCGGGTGCACGGCGGCGACAGGGCCCTTGCCCGGAAGATAATAACCATGGAGGCGAAGAGACTGAACGTCAGCGTTAACGTTGAAGCTGATAGTTCGAGATAGCCTTGAGGCTGAGTCTGCGGCGGACCAGAGCGTTATAAACTGCGTCAGCACTGCCTTGTTTGCATAGCAGAGTCAGCCCCTTCAGCATCGGCCATCGGGCTAAAAATGGAAGACCGCTCCCGGAGTCCAGAAAAGGCCTTTCCCCCAGCACCGATTGCCACATCCTCGTAGCGTTAACTCTTTATTATTCGCGCCACTGACTTCGTCGCCATGGATTGGTAGTAGGTTGGAACATTCCGCGGGGTCAGTCCACTCTCTTCTGCTCGCTGCTGCGCATCGTCAGGCTGCGCGCCTTTAAAGTTCGCTCAATCGCTCTGCGCTGTTATGCTAAAAGTCTGGCAAGCCGCGCTGTTAAGAGACCTGACCATGCCCGAACGCGAGAAAAACATCCATATTCAACCCTCATCTTCAATCTCCCGCACCCATATTCTACCGGCGCTGCTGGCGATCGTCGCCGTGACCGGACTGTGCGCGTATATCTCGTCGCCGCTGGGGCCGTGGCGCGAAATTTTGATTAATCCCGGAATGTATATCGATCTGCTGGCGCTGCTATTTCTGCTGTTTATGCTCTGGAGCTCCACCAAAGTGCGCATGAATCACGTGGCGGTTAACTGGGTACGCTACGGACTGCTGCTGTGGATTGCCGGCGGTACGTTCGATCTGATGGATGAAATCTTTCACCAGCCGCGCTGGATGGGGTACTACTGCGAAGATCTGCTGCGCCTGTCCGGCATGCTGCTGAGCGCAGTCGGGGTCTACAAAATTATTGAGCGCATCAATCTGCTGTACGTTGATGCGCGTTCCCAATCATTAAAGGATGAGCTGACCCAACTGCCTAACCGTCGCTTCTTTATCGACACCATCCGCGAGAAGGAGGGACGTAGGCTGGGGCTAATGATTGTCGATATCGATTACTTCAAGAAAATTAATGACACCTGGGGCCATCTGGTGGGGGACGAAGTCCTCTTTGCTCTCGGTAAGCAGCTGGCTAAGCTCACCAGCGATAAGGTGCTGCCTTCGAGGATTGGCGGCGAAGAGTTTGCCATTATTGTCGACGGAATGACGGCGCAGGAAGTGGATGAACTGGCGCAGGCTATTCTGCAAAACGCCCGGGCGATCCTGATCAACCACGACCATCCGCTGTCGATCAGTATCGGCGTTGGTCTGCGTAACAAAGGGGAACCGCAAAACCTGTTTATTAAAAAGGTCGATGACGCCCTCTATAAGGCCAAAAATAACGGTCGCGGGCGGGTCGAGTGGGCCGTCTGAGTTAGCCCTGCTGCGCGCTGCGGCAGTGGCGACGATATTCTGATGGCGAACGCTCGGTGTAGCGTTTAAACACCCGGCAAAAATAGTTGCTGTCGACGAACCCGCAGTTGTGGGCGATCTCTTTTACCTTGAGATCGTAGCCGCGCAGCAGCTTTTTGGCCTTTTCCAGGCGTACGCTGGTGAGAAACTCATTAAAACCGACGGAGCCGGATTTCTGGAAAATATGCGACAGGTAATTGGGCGTAATATGAAAGCGTTTCGCCACCGACTCGCGGGTCAGGGGCTGGCTGAGATGCTCTTCGAGATAGTCCTGCACCGCCAGAAACAGATCGCGACTGCGGCTGACGCGCATCTCCAGCCCCACCAGCTGTTCAAGGCAGTGGCTTAACAGGGCCGCGACCACCAGCCTGGCGGTCACCGCATCCGGCTGCAGGCAGATTTCATTAAGCGATAGCAGCAGATAGGAGCCGACGCGCGGCCCGAGGCGGGCAACGTTCTGCTTTTCCGTGCGCAGCTGCTTGCCGTCCCAGTACTGAACGCAGAATCCGAGCTTCTGGCGGCCAAAGAGGATGCTTAACGTCGATGCCGGCCCGGTCCACTCCGGCAGCGTCCACTTGCCCGCCTGAACGTAGAGCACCTGCGAGGCGGAGAGCATCGTCTCCGATAGCGGCAGCCCGCTCTCCTTAAGTTCACCCTCAAGCACAATTTCCAGCCGCGGAAAGGGCACTTTAAACGCCAGCGCAGGCTCGGAGATATCCGGGTCGGGGAATCTGACGTGCAGATTATCTTTCTGATTTACTAAACGATTTAAAATATCCGCCAGATCGTCAATCATTCCGTACGCCTTAGAAGAGAACAATTATCTTGTTGATTATAATCTATTTTATCAGTGGTGATTTGTTCTGTGTCAGGCTGGGTCGCGAATGTTTGCCCTACAGAAAGAGGAAAAAAGCTGGATTTTGATAGCCATCACACTTTTCTTCCTCGCGTACGCTTGTCCAGTTTTTCGTAGTTTTGGCCTCATGTATTCCCGGTCGGTGCAGATTAGAGTTTGTTTTGTGTTATCGATAAGTTAAGGAATAGAAATATGGAACAACAATCTGCAGTTTATCTGGATGCGCTGGGGGCAAATGTTGCGCTGAGCCCGACAATGAAACAGGAACTGGATACCCTGGGCTACACCGTTGTGCATAACGTGGTGGACGCGGAGTGGCTGGCGGCGATGCGTGAGCTTATCGACGCCATCGTCGAGAGAGAGGGCGACAGTCTGGCCATTGAACACCACCAGGAAGCGACCGCCACGCGCATTGCCAACCTGATTAATAAAGGGGTGATTTGGGAAAAGGTCTGGTCGCATCCGCTGATACTTTCCGCCTGCCGGTATATTTTTCAGGGCGATTTTAAAGTCTCCAGCCTGAACGCGCGGGAAGCGTTGTTTAACGGCGGCCATCAGCCGCTGCATGCGGACTGGAAAAAACCGCGTCCTGACTTTCCGAAAGTACATCTGGTGAATACGATATGGGCTATTGATGACCTGAGCGCTGAAAACGGCGCACCGCGCATTATCCCCGGCACCCATTTGCGTCCGGAGCTACCGGAAGAGGTGCTGGACGACCCGGAGCTGGCGCATCCTGATGAAGTGGTGTTCGCCGCGCCGGCGGGCAGCGTGATGATTTATAACGCCCACGCCTGGCACGGCGGGACGCGCAACCGCGTCGGCAGCAGAAGGCGGGTGCTGCACGGCTTATATATCGACAGAGCGGATACCGCGCAGCAGGATCAGCAGCGCTGGCTGACGCCGGAAACCGCCAGCCGTTTGACCCCCGCGCAGAAATGGCTGCTGGGGGTGGCGTAAATTAAATTGCCGAAACACGGTGTTCCCGGAGGCGGTGCTGCGCACCTGTCCGGGCTACAAAATCGTTGAGCACCGGTAGCCCGGACAGACGCATCGCGCCGCCTCCGGGATTTCCCGCTCTCAAGGGATCTCAATATAAACCACCGGCTTTTTCATAATGCATTTAACCGCTTCGACAATCTGCTGCGGCTGCAGCAGAAAAGTTTTGATGCTGGTCTTAATGGTGCGGATGCCGTTGAAGCGTCTGGCATCGTCAATTTCAATATCCGTCACCAGCAGAACGACATCGGCATGGGCAATATCGTCAGCGGTAATTTTGTTCTCAACCCCCAGCGCGCCCTGGGTTTCGATTTTGATATTCCATTTCTCATGGTGGCCGACCTTTTCCAGGCGTTCGGCCGCCATATAAGTGTGAGCGACGCCGCTGACGCATGCCGTGACGGCAACGATATTGAAATCCATAGCATCCTCCAGGCGTTATCCGCCAATGGTCACGCTAAAACCGGCCCGTTCGGCCAGCGTCTTGAATGGCTGAATCTCAGATTCTGCAGGGGCCTTAATCATCGACATCGACCATTTTTTTCCCAGTAAATGATATTTTGGTTCGCCGAACTGATGGAACGGCAGAAGATGAATTTCGCGCAGCTTAAAGGGGGCCAAAAACGCCAGGATCTGGCGGAAATTCTCTTCGTTAAGCGTAAATCCCGGAATCAGCGGCACCCGGGGAATAAGCGGGATTTGGGCTTCGACCAGACGGGTGAAGTTATCCAGCACCCGCGGCATATTCATCCGCAGCTGCTCCCGGGCCAGCGTTTCATCCATGATTTTCAGGTCGAACAGCACTTCGTCGCACGCCTGAGCCAGCGGAAAAAAGCGGCTGAACGCGGTATCGCCCGCTGTTTCAATCGCCGTTCTGATCCCCCATTCGCGCAAGCGGCGCAGAAAACGCGCGGCAAATTCGGCCTGCATCAGGACTTCGCCGCCCGACAGGGTCACGCCGCCGCCCGAGGCACGGAAGAAGATCTCATCCTTCAGCACCTCTTTAAGCAGATGATCGAGGGTAACGTCGCGGCCAATCTGCTCCCACGCGCCGGAGGGGCACTCGACCACGTCCTGCTGGCAGCGCGAGCAGCGCAGGCACTTGCTCTCCCGGCGTACGGTCTGAATTTTCGGCGAGATCGACTCCGGATTAGCGCACCACGGACAGGTATGCGGGCAGCCCTTAAAAAACACCACGGTGCGGATCCCCTGACCGTCATTCAAAGAGTAGCGCTGGATGTTAAAAATGCGCGCCTTATCGGCGCGCGTTTCCATGACCTCACAGCTGATGCGCGGTGCGGCGGATAATGTCATCCTGAATCTCCTGCGACAGCTCAACGAAAAAGGCGCTGTAACCCGCAACGCGCACCACCAGACCGGCAAAATCCTGCGGCCGCTGCTGGGCTTCGCGCAGCGTATCGGCGTTGACCACGTTGAACTGAATATGCTGTAGCCTCAGCCTGGTGAATGCCTGCAGGAAGTCGGCCAGCTTATTCAGGCCGCTGTCGCCGGCAAGCGTTGCCGGGGTGAATTTGACGTTCAGCAGCGTACCGTTGGAGAGCAGAAAGTTATCCAGCTTGCTGACCGACTTGAGCACCGCGGTCGGTCCCTGAACGTCCTGGCCGAGCATCGGCGACAGCCCGCCGTCCGCCAGCTGTTCTCCCGCCAGGCGTCCGTCCGGGGTGGCGCCGACGACCGAACCGAGCGGCACGTGGGCAGAGACGGTATAGGAACCCGGCGTAAACTGACCGCCGCGCGGGTTCTGGTATTGTTCTACTTCTTTGCAGTAAAAGCGCAGTAGATCGGCGCTGATGTTGTCCACTTCGTCAATATCGTTGCCGTATTTCTCGAAGCGGTTGATCAGGCGAGCGCGAATTTTTTCCCCTTCCGGCGTCTGGAAATTGGCTTTCAGCACTGCGATAAGTTCAGCGAAGCTGAGCCGTTTCTGCTCAAAAACCATCCCTTTTAGCGCGTGCAGCGAGTCGCTGAGGTTAGCAATGCCGATGCCCTGGACCCCGGAGAAGTTATAGCGCGCGCCGCCTGCGGTAATATCCTGGCCGTGCTGTACGCAATCCTCAATAAAAGAAGAGAGCAGGGGAACCGGCGCCCAGTCGCGGTGGCCGATATCGCAAATGTTGCTGCCTTCCACCATCAGCTTAATGTAATAGCGAATCTTGTCGCGGATCTGGTTAATCAGCCCATCCCAGGTGATATCAGGATTGCTTTCGTTTTCCAGCATCACGATTTCCATCACCTTCAGCAGGTTAAACATGGCGATATCGTGCAGGCCGTAGGTGCGCCCCGGGATCGACAGCTCAACGCAGCCAACCACCGAATAATCCCGCGCGTCCTCCAGCGATACGCCGCGGTTGAGAAATGCCGGGATCACCACTTCATCATTAAAGATTTGCGGAATGCCGGTACCGAGGCGAATGGTCTCGGCGGTTTTGCGCAGGAAAGGACGATCGATGAGCTCGTTGACGCGTACGCCAAGGTTCGGCTGCGGCAGTCGAACGTTCTGGTAGGCGTCGAGGGACAGAAACGACAAAATATTGACCGCGCTGCGTCCGGTCTCGGTCAGGCCGCCGAGCAACGCGGTATAGCCGGTCGGGAAGCCTGCAAAGTAGCGCGCGCTGCTGGTGGAGCGCAGCAGAACGATATCGTTGCACTTCACCCACAGCGACTCCAGCAGCTCCTGAAGAAACTGCGGATCCTGGCCACGATTCAGCGAAGCCTGATAGTACGGCAGCATGTACTGGTCAAAGCGTCCCAGCGAGATAGAGCTGGCGTTGGATTCATACTGCAAAATGATGTTCATATACCAGAAGAGCTGGCAGGCCTGCCAGAAATCTTCCGGGCGGTGTACCGCATTATGGCGGGAGATGTTGGCGATGGTCTCCAGCTCTTTGCGCCGCTGTTCATCAGCACAATCGGCGGCCATTTCATCGGCAAGGGCCGCATAGCGCAGAATATGGCGCTGGGAGGCTTCCAGCAGGATCAGCACCGCCTGATAAAAACTGTTCTGCGGGTGCTGCTGACGCACCGCCTTAATCTCCGTCACCAGCGCGGCGAGGCCGTTTTCCAGCAGGCGAGGGTAGTCGATAATGATATGTCCCTGGCCCTTATCGGTCTGGTTGACGCTAAAAATCTGCGTGCTGACGGCGTTTTTGACTTCATCGGTCATCTGGGCGTTGATGAAGTCCTTCATCGAGCGATTTTCCCAGTAGGGGAACAGCTCTTCGCGATAGATGCGCTTGTCTTCTTCGCTGATATTGAAACGGTCCTGCGGGCGGGTCGGGAACTGGTCCAGCTCCTTGAGCAGCCAGTAGGGGTCCATCTCCGGGGACATAATTCCGGCGCGCGGCTTGATAGTCCGGTTGCCGGCAATCAGTTCATCATCACGAATCGAAATCTGCACATGATCGAGGATCCATGCGGTCGCTTTCGCCCGGCGGATCATTACCGGCTCACCCTCCGTCTGTTTATGGCTGGCGGTGTAGAGCAGCGCCCGCTCGAGTGAGATTTCGCGCGGGTTGGCGAACAGACGATCTTTTAAGCGTTGAGTGCGATTGGTCATGACAAACTCCATGTTATTTTGCGGGGCGCAGGGCGCGCCCCGGGCATTCAGTCAGGCATTCTGTGAAAGGTGGCTGTCGATTTTGTTCATAATGGCTTCAGCGCGCTTCACGGCATCACTAATGTTGACGCGCACGATGGTTTTACCGGCAAAGCGTTCTTCAAACTTAATGCCGATATCTTTGGTCAGAATCACCATATCGGCGCTGGCGACGTCTTCTGCGGTCAGCTCGTTCTCAATGCCGATGGAGCCCTGAGTCTCGACTTTGACCTGCCATCCTTTGGCTTTAGCGGCGCTCTCCAGCGATTCGGCGGCCATATAGGTATGGGCAACGCCAGAGGGGCAAGCGGTAACGGCGATAATTTTGGTCATACGATATTCCTTCCACTGTTTCAGTTAATTTCGAAATCAAGATCCATCTCGTCATCGGCTTTGGCGTCTGACGTTTTCTTTTTCGCCAGGGCTTTGAGCAGAATGACGCAGGCGGCGCTGACGATGGCGCCGACCGACAGACCGGCAACAAACCCGCCTTTACCTTCGACGACCGGCAGAACGATGAGCCCGCCCCAGCCGGCGTAGCACTGGGCGCCGAGCAGCGCGGCGGTGACGCAGCCGGCGGCGGCGCCGATCATATTGGCCGGGATAACGCGCAGCGGGTCGGCGGCGGCGAAGGGGATCGCGCCTTCGGTCACGCCAACGCAGCCCATCACCAGCGCGGCTTTCCCGGTTTCGCGCTCTTCCGCGGAGAAATATTTACGCCCAATCAGCGTTGCCAGGCCCATGCCCAGCGGCGGCACGGCGATACCGACGGCGGCGATGGCCACTACGCTGTAAACGCCCTGAGAAACGCAAATCAGCATGAAGGCGTAGGCGACTTTATTCACCGGACCGCCCATGTCGAAGGCCAGCATCAGGCCCATAATGATGGCGAGAATAACGATGCTGCCTTCGCGCATGCCCTGCAGCCAGCCGGTCAGACTGGCGGTCAGCGCGCCAATCGGCTCGCCGAGACCCCACATCATGATCCCGGCGGTTATAAAGGTGCCGATAATCGGGATAACGAAGATGGGCATCACCGAGCGCAGCACCTTGTGCACCGGGATTTTCTTCAGGTAGTAAACCACCAGCCCGCCAATGATCCCGGCAATCAGCGCGCCGAAGAAACCGGCGCCGAAGCTGTTGCCGACCCAGGCGCCGATGGCGCAGGGGGCCAGCGCCGCGCGGTCGGAGATGGAGTAGCCGATATAGGCCGCCAGAAATGGCACCATTAGCGTCAGACCGGCGACGCCGATATCAAACAGTTTTTTCAGGTTAGGGTCGGTGGCGGCATCGGGCACCGCGCCCTTGCCGTACAACATGACGGAGACTGCCAGCAAGATCCCACCGGACACGACAAACGGGATCATATGTGAAACCCCGGTCATGAGGTGCTGGCGGGTATTTTTTAATATTTGCACCAGTTCGTTCATTGTTTTTCTCCTGAGCGCTGCGTGGCCCGTGACTGAGTTGATGTCTCAACATTAGAAAAAGGGCGGCGCATAAAATAGTAGAGAAAAAGTGCATTTACTGGATATTTGTAAGGCGAGGAGAAAATTGCGATCCACCTCAAATCTTAGTTCTGGTGGGTTTTTGACGCCCTTCACGAGGCGATTTGTGACCACGAGCATAAAAAAGATTCAGCCATACAATTATCCAGTAATTACCACTTTTATCGTGTAGTGGCGGGCGGCTTCTTTCTTTACCTTTTGGCTAATACGCATTATTCAGGAGGAAGGCGATGGCTCTGGTAATTGAATTCATATGTGATTTGCCCAACGGCGTACATGCGCGTCCGGCAAGCCTGGTAGAAACGCTGTGCAATACTTTTTCATCTTCGGTCGAATGGGTAAACACCCGCACAGAAGGACGCGGAAACGCCAAAAGCGCGCTGGGGATTATTGGCACCAATACCTTAAAGGGCGACCGCTGCCAGCTTGTTGTCAGCGGTGAAGATGAACAGCAGGCGTTTAATACACTGACGGCGTTCATCACCGACGAGTTCCCGCACTGCGATGCGCCGCTGCCGGCGGCGGAGCAAATGGCCGTTCAGCCGGTTCCTGAATCCCTCTCGCGTCTTAATCCTACCCTGTTTCACGCGCTGCCGGTCTGCGCCGGCAGCGCGGGCGGCAGGCTCACCCATCTTAAGTCCCTCGACCTGCGCGATTCAGGCGCGCTGCCTGCAGCGGGCGCAATCGAACAGGAACAGGCGGCGCTGGACAGGGGCCTGACCCTGCTGGTGAGAAATATTGAGTTCCGCCTGCTGGATAACGACGGTACCGCCAGCGCGATCCTTGAGGCGCATCGCTCTCTGGCCACCGACGCCTCGCTGCGCCAGCATCTGCTGGACGGGCTGTTGAACGGTCTGAGCTGCGCTGAAGCGGTGGTCGCGACCGGCGAACATTTTTGCGCCCAGTTCAGCGCTTCCGGTAATAGCTATTTGCAGGAGCGGGTGCTGGACGTGCGCGATGTGTGCTTCCAGCTTCTGCAGCATATCTACGGTGAGGATCGTTTTCCGGCACCGGGTAAGCTGACCGAAGAGGCCATCTGCCTCGCCGATGAACTCACCCCCAGCCAGTTTCTTGAACTGGATAAAACGCTGCTTAAAGGCCTGCTGCTGCGCAGCGGCGGCACCACTTCACATACGGTGATCCTCGCGCGTTCGTTCAATATTCCTACCCTGGTGGGCGTCGATATGGAGGCGCTGCTGCCGTGGGTCGATCGCCGGGTACAGATTGACGGTAACGCCGGGCTGGTGGTGGTGAATCCCGATGAAGCGGTGGCGCGCTACTATCAGCAGGAAGCCTGGGTACAGGCGCAAATCCGCCGCCAGCAGCAGGCCTGGCTGGATAAAGAGGGCCGAACGGAAGACGGTATTCGTCTGGAGATGGCGGCCAACATCGCCCATTCGGTAGAGGCGGCGGCGGCCTTCAACAACGGCGCGCAGTCGGTAGGACTGTTCCGCACCGAGATGCTCTATATGGACAGGCCCAGCGCGCCGTCGGAAAACGAGCTGTATAACATCTTTTGCCAGGCGCTGGAGCCGGCCAACGGGCGCAGCATTATCATCCGCACCATGGATATCGGCGGCGACAAGCCGGTGGCCTACCTCAACATCCCGGCGGAGAATAACCCGTTCCTCGGCTACCGGGCGGTGCGTATTTATGAGGAGTATCAGGCGCTGTTCCGCACTCAGCTGCGGGCAATTCTGCGCGCTTCCGCGCACGGCGCGCTGAAAATCATGATCCCGATGATCTCCTCGATGGAAGAGATATTATGGGTCAAAGAGCAGTTGGCGGATGCTAAACAGTCGCTGCGCAGCGAACATATCCCGTTTGATGAAAAGATCCCGCTGGGCATTATGCTTGAGGTGCCGTCGGTGATGTTTATCATCGATCAGTGCTGCGAAGAGATTGATTTCTTTAGTATCGGCAGCAACGACCTGACCCAGTACCTGCTGGCGGTGGATCGCGATAACGCCAGGGTGACGCGCCACTACAACAGCCTCAATCCGGCTTTTCTGCGCGCGCTGGATTACGCGGTTCAGGCGGTGCATCGTCAGGGGAAATGGATTGGCCTGTGCGGCGAGCTGGGGGCTAAAGGTTCGGTGCTGCCGCTGCTGGTGGGGCTGGGGCTGGATGAGCTGAGCATGAGCGCGCCGTCGATTCCGGCAACCAAGGCGCGTCTGGCGCAGCTTGACAGCCGCGCCTGCCGTCAGCTGATTAACCAGGCGATGCAGTGCCGTACTTCATTAGAGGTGGAACATCTGCTGGCCCAGTTCCGCATGACCCAGCAGGACGCGCCGCTGATTACTCCGCAGTGCATTACGCTGAATAGCGACTGGCGTAGCAAAGAGGAGGTCATTAAGGGCATGACTGATAATCTGCTGCTGGCCGGGCGCTGCCGCTATCCGCGTAAGCTGGAAGCCGATCTGTGGGCTCGCGAAGCGGTGTTCTCTACCGGTTTAGGCTTTAGCTTCGCCATTCCACACAGTAAATCTGAGCATATCGAGCAGTCGACCATCAGCGTCGCCCGTCTGGCGCAGCCGGTAGCGTGGGGCGACGACGAGGCGCAGTTTGTGATTATGCTGACGCTTAATAAGCATTCGGCGGGGGATCAGCATATGCGTATTTTCTCGCGGCTGGCGCGGCGCATTATGCATGAAGAGTTCCGGCAATCGCTGGTGACGGCGCAGAGCTGCGAGGCGATCGCGGCGCTGCTGCAGCGCGAGCTGGAGCTGTAATTCGGTCCGGAGAATCTCCCCGGTGGCGCTTGCGCTTACCGGGGCTACGGGCTTCCAGCGATCTGCGGGGCGGTAGCCCGGGTAAGGCGTTTACGCCGCGACCCGGGATATCCGGGCCCGGTGCCTCCGGGAATGTATACGTATTCCGTTCACCGCTATTCGGCAGAAAATGTATTTCCGTCGAACGTGAACGGGTAAAGGGGGAGAAAACCGTCTCCCCCTTTACAATCCCCGCGGTCCCGCAAAGAAATCGGTGCTGCGCACTGCGCTCACCTCCCGGACCTCAGCCTGCGGTCGGCTCAACTCGACCTTACTCGTCCCATCCCTGGGACTCGCCCCTACGGGGCCAGCGCAAGCGCTGTTCAAAATTGCTCCAGGCAATTTTGTCGTGTCTCGATTCGCCTCTGTCCGCCATCCCTGGCGGCCAGCCCTTGTCTTCGGTCCTCCGGTTCGCCGATTTCAGCGGGGGCCAGGGCATCGCTGCATAACACGATGTTTCAGAGACATATCCGTAGCTGCATGAAACTCTCCCGAAGGCGGCGCTACTTTTGTTCAACAATAGCCCGACAAATGGCCTCGCCCACCTGCTGGGTGGAGGCGGTGCCTTTCATATCCGGTGTCTTTGGTCCGCTGGCAATAGTCTGCTCAATCGCCGCGAGAATGCCGTCATGGGCGGCCTGGTAGCGAGCGTCACCGTTGCCGAGGAAGTCGAGCATCATCGCGCCAGCCCAGATGGTGGCAATCGGATTGGCGATATTTTTGCCGTAGATATCCGGCGCCGAACCGTGTACCGCCTCAAACAGCGACGGAAAGGTGCGATCCGGGTTGAGGTTTGCCGATGGGGCAATGCCGATGGTGCCCGTACAGGCCGGGCCGAGATCGGAAAGGATATCGCCGAACAGATTAGAGCCGACCACTACGTCAAAACGCTCCGGCTGCAGCACGAAACGGGCGCACAGAATATCAATATGCTGCTTATCCCATTTCACCTCCGGGTATTGCTGCGCCATCGCTTCGACGCGCTGGTCCCAGAAGGGCATGCTGATGGCGAGGCCGTTAGATTTGGTCGCCGAAGTCAGGGTTCTGCGCGGGCGGCTTTGCGCCAGCTCAAAAGCGTAGCGCAGGATGCGGTCAACGCCGCGGCGGGTAAACACCGACTCCTGAATCACCACTTCATGTTCGGTTCCCGGATTCACATGGCCGCCAAGAGCGGAATATTCGCCTTCGGTGTTTTCACGAACCACGTAGAAATCGATATCGCCGGGCTGTTTACCCGCCAGCGGGCAGGGGACGCCGGGGAACAGGCGCACCGGACGCAGGTTGACGTACTGGTCGAATTCGCGGCGGAACTTCAGCAACGAGCCCCAGAGGGAGATATGATCCGGGACGATATCCGGCCAGCCGACCGCGCCGAAATAGATCGCATCAAAGCCTTTCAGCTGCGCGTGCCAGTCCTCGGGCATCATAGTGCCGTGTTGGGCGTAATAATCGCAGCTGGCCCACTCGAAGTGCTCGAAGCTTAACGCCAGCCCCCAGCGTTCGGCGGCGGCCTGCAGTACGCGCACCCCTTCCGGCAGCACTTCTTTACCGATGCCATCGCCGGGGATGGCGGCAATACGTAAGGTTTTATTCATCGTTATTCTCAGTTTGAGGTAAGGAAAATTGACTTCATCTCTATCCTATAATTGACTAATTCATAATTAATCCCGTCAACTGGTGAAACATAAAACACGAATCATGAATAATCTTCCGCTGCTGAACGACTTACGCGTCTTTATGCTGGTAGCCCGCCGCGCCGGTTTTGCCGCCGTTGCGGAAGAGCTCGGCGTCTCTCCGGCATTTGTCAGCAAACGCGTATCGCTGCTGGAGCAAACCCTTAACGTCCAGCTGCTGCACCGCACTACCCGGCGAGTGGCTATCACCGAAGAGGGCGAGCGCATCTACGAATGGGGACAGCGCATTCTGCAGGATGTCGACCAGATGATGGATGAGCTCTCCGATGTGCGGCAGGTGCCGCAGGGAACGCTGCGGATCATCAGCAGCTTTGGCTTTGGTCGGCGGGTGGTCGCGCCGGCGCTCTCCGAGCTGGCCCGCCGCTACCCGCAGCTGGAGATCCGTTTCGACGTCGCCGACCGGCTGGTAGATTTGGCTAATGAAGGGGTCGATCTGGATATTCGCGTCGGCGACGATATTGCGCCCAACCTGATAGCCCGCCAGCTTGCCAGCAATCATCGTATCCTCTGCGCCTCGCCGGCGTTTGTCGCCCGCCATCCCTCGCCGAAACAGCTGAGCGACCTTGCCGCGCTGCCGTGTCTGGTGATCAAAGAGCGCGACCGGCCTTTTGGCGTCTGGCAGCTGCGCGATGATAAAGAAGGTGAGCACGCCATCAAAGTGACCGGGCCGCTGTCGTCAAACCACGGTGAAATCGTCCATCAGTGGTGCCTCGACGGGCAGGGGATTGCGTTGCGCTCATGGTGGGACGTAAAGGAGAATATCGCCAGCGGCAATCTGGTACAGCTGCTGCCGGAGTACTATCAGCCCGCCAATATCTGGGCGGTATACGTGTCTCGGCTGGCGACTTCGGCCAAAATTCGCACCACCGTGGAGTTTTTACGCCACTACTTTCAGCAGCGCTTTCCGCAGCACTGCGGGGCGGCGATATTGCCGACGGCGGGCGCCGTCGGCCGGGGGGATTAAACGCCGAGCCGATCGCGCAGGCTATAGTAAGCCGCGCCCATGGCGGTAAACGGAATGCGCAGGCTGCGTCCGCCGGGGAACGGGTAGTGCGGCAGCTTCGCGAAGGCGTCAAAACGTTCGGCGTCCCCGCGCAGCAGCTCCGAAATTAGCCGTCCGGCGAGGTGGGTACAGGTGACCCCGTGGCCGCTGTAACCCTGCATATAATAGATATTGTTATCGAGGCGGCCAAACTGCGGCATCCGCGAGAGGGTCAGCAGGAAGTTGCCGGTCCAGCGGTAGTCGATTTTCACCCCCTTCAGCTGCGGGAAGGTTTTCAGCAGCTTCGGCATAATCAATCGCTCAACGTCGTCCGGATCTCGCGCGCCGTAGACCACGCCGCCGCCGTACAGTAGGCGGTTATCGGCGGTCAGACGGTAGTAATCCAGCAGATAGTTACAATCCTCCACGCAGTAATTTTTCGGGATCAGCGAGCGCGCCAGTTCCTCGGACAGCGGTGCGGTGGTGACCACCTGGGTGCCGCACGGCATGCTGCGTTTCGCCAGCTCCGGCTCGATCTTATCGCCGAGATAGGCGTTACCGGCGACGATCACGTAGCGAGCGGTCACTTGTCCGCGCGCGGTGGTCACTACCGCCGGGCTGGTGTGCTGAATGCGGGTAACCGGTGATTGCTCGTACACCCGGCCGCCGTTTAGCCGAATGGCGTCAGCTTCGCCAATCGCCAGGTTGAGCGGATGGATATGGCCGCCGCTGCGATCCAGCAGGGCGCCGGTGTAGCGGTCGCTGTCGACTTCGCGGCGAATAGCGCTGGCATCCAGCAGCTCCAGCTGGGTATTGCCGTAGCGCTCCCAATTGGCTTTCTGCTCTTCCAGAGTTTCCAGCTGTTTATGATTCATCGCGACAAACAGCCCGCCGGGGCGATAGTCGCAGGCAATCTGATAGCGCTCGATGCGCTCGCGAATAATATCGCCGCCTTCAAACATCATGCTGCCGAGCATTTTCGCCGCGTCCGGGCCGTAGGTTTTCTCGATAACGTCGATATCGCGGCTATAGGAGTTAACTAACTGGCCGCCGTTGCGTCCGCTGGCGCCGAAGCCGATGCGCGCGCCTTCCAGCAGCACCACGTCGTAGCCCATTTCGGCCAGATGCAGCGCCGAAGAGAGGCCGGTATAGCCGCCGCCGACGACGCAGACGTCGCAGCCGATCGTTTCTTCCAGCGCCGGGAACGGTTCATAGCGGTTGGCGCTGGCGGCGTAATAGCTGGTGGTATGTTCGGTCATGATTAAGACTCCAGGGCAATCCAGATAGTTTTCAGTTCAGTGAATTTTTCCAGCGCATGCAGCGACTTATCGCGTCCGTTGCCGCTCTGCTTATAGCCGCCGAACGGCACGGTCATATCGCCATCGTTGTAGTTGTTTACAAAGACGGAGCCGGCTTTCAGACGGCGGCTGATGCGGTGCGTGCGGGAGAGATCGCGGGTCCAGACCGCCGCGCCGAGGCCATAGCGGCTGTCGTTGGCCAGCGCCAGCGCCTGCTCTTCGGTTTTAAAACGGGTGACCACCAGCACCGGGCCGAAGATCTCCTCCTGGCTGAGCGCGGAGGCGGGATCGACGTCAACGAAAATGGTCGGGCCAACCGCCGCGGGCCACGGATTTTTGCGTCCATCCAGCAGCAGCGTGCTATGCGCTTCGCCGGCGCGAATAAAGCTGTGGACGCTATCGGCGTGGCTGTTGTCGATCAGCATGCCCATGGCGGTATTCGGGTCGAGCGGATTGCCCGGCTGCCAGCCTTTGGCCTGCTCTTTAAGGAGATCGAGAAACCTGTCGGCAATGCTCTCCTCAAGCAGCAGGCGGGTTCCGGCGATACAGACCTGCCCCTGGTTGTAAAAAATACCGCCGGCGGTAGCGTTAACCGCTTTTTGCAGATCCGGACAGTCGGCAAAAACGATATTGGCGCTTTTACCGCCCGCCTCCAGCCAGACGCGTTTCATATTGCTGTCGCCTGCGTCCTTCAGCAGCTGTTTACCCGTGCGGGTAGAACCGGTAAAGGTAATCACTTCGACGTCAGGATGCCGCGCCAGCGCCTGACCGGCTTCATGGCCGAAACCGCTCACTACGTTGAACACGCCGTCTGGCAGTCCGGCCTCTTTCGCTAAGCCCGCGAGTCGCAGGGCGCTGAGTGGGGATTTTTCCGACGGTTTGAGCACTACGCTATTACCTGACGCCAGCGCCGGGCCAAGTTTCCAGCAGGCCAGCAGCAGCGGAAAATTCCACGGCACCACCGCCGCAATCACGCCAATCGGTTCGCGGACGATCATAGCCAGTTCGTTGCCGCCGGTAGGGGCAACTTCGCCGTAGACTTTATCGATAGCTTCGGCATACCAGCGAATCGCGCGGGCGGCGCCGGGGATATCGTCGCGCAGGCTGTGACGGATCGGTTTGCCGGTGTCCAGGGTTTCCAGCAGCGCCAGCTCTTCGCAATGGGCCTCCATCAGGTCGGCAAACTTATTCAGGACCGCTTTACGCTGGGCAGGAGAGGCCTGCGACCAGTCGCCCCGCTCGAATGCGCTGCGGGCGGCCTGGACCGCGCGATCGACATCGGCCTTTTTGCCGCGCGCGACTTCGGCGAGCGTTTGCTGGGCGGCAGGGTCGATGGTGGCAAACACGCTGTTATCGGCGGCGGCGCTGTATTCGCCATTAATAAATAACCGCGTTTCAATCGCGATGTTCTTTGCTTTTTCTTGCCAGTAAGCCAGGTTGTGAAAATCCATCATGACTCCTTAATGACATAATCGGAAAAAAAGTGGTGATTTCAGACCTTCAGGGCGCAGGGCGTCCCCGGGGTTGAGTACCGTTTAAATTGCCCATTAACAGGCGTGAATTATCCGGGGCCAGCGGAATACGTTTTTCCGCATTGCGCAAGGTGAACTGCGTTATCTTCGCGCCGCCGGAATTCACCCCGGGCGGCGCAGGCCTGAAGAAAACCTGAGAAAGGCTCAGGCTAATAAATCAGAAGGTGGTGGGAGTATGGGCGCTGATAATTCGGCAGATACCTGCCGAAGTGTTGCTGAAGCTATGCGGTATGCCGGTGTTAATGGCATAACTTTGCCCAGCCACCAGGTGATACGCCTGACCGTTAATGGTCAACACGACTTCACCCTCCAGTATGGTGCCTATCTCTTCACCCTGATGCTTGATCCTCTCCCCGGTTGTGGTTCCAGGCTGGTACGTTTCAAATATCATCGCCAGCGTGCGGTTCGGATTGCCATTGTGAACCAGCTTCATCGATACCCCCTGGCTGCCGATTTCAATCAGATCGTCCTGATTGATAACCACCTGCGGTTCAGCCGGTTTTTCTGGTTCAGAAAAGAATTCCGAGAGCGACAGCCCGTAGACTTTCAGCAGCTTTTGCAGCGTGCTGATGGCAGGACTGACTTTGTCCTGTTCTATGGTGCTGATGGCACTATGTGTTAACCCAGACAGTTCGGCGGCACGACGCTGTGAGAGACCCAGCTGTTGGCGGATCGCTGACAAACGTTTCCCTGGCGCCAGTCCGTCATCGCTCATATTTGCATTTCCTTAACGGTAGTGGTCAGAGTCGCTGTTTTTCAGCGATATAGTTCTGACAGGCGGTGATAAAACCTTCAAACAACATTCGCGACAGGGCGTATTCGCTACTGTTCCATTCAGGATGCCACTGCACGCCGAGGGCGAAAGGATGGTCGTTAACGCTGACCGCTTCCGCTAGCCCGTCCGGAGAACGCGCTTCCACGCGCAGCCGTGGACCCGTCATTTTTGCTCCCTGCCCGTGTAACGAGTTTACCCAAAACGTGTTGCAGCCCGGTATTAACTGAGAAAGTAATCCTCCCTCCTGAACCTGAACTTCATGCGAGGGCGCGTATTGCTGCTCGACGGGAAGTTCGGGGTCTTCGCGGTGCTCAAGAAGCTCAGGCTGCTCGAACAGACGACGATACAGAGTCCCGCCGGTGGCGACAACCAGTTCCTGTAGTCCACGGCAGATGGCGAAAATGGGGATGCGCCTTTCGAGCGCGGCGTTAATCAGCGCCATGCTCAGAAGATCACGCCCGGGATCGGCGTCAGGCTCATCGCCGTTTTCACCATAAAGGTGCGGCTGTACGTTGCTCGGGCTACCGGGCAGATAAATGCCGTCCAGTTTCGGCAGTAGCGTAGCAAGCAGTTCCGGCTCGGCCAGCGCGTGCGGCAGGGCAATCGGTACGCCGCCGGCGTGAACAATCGCGTTCAGGTACTTCTCTTGCAGAGTCTGGGTCTGGTGACCCTTAAGCCTGTTTCGGCACATCACTACGCCAATAACTGGCTTGTACATTATATTTTCCATGATCGCCCTCACAAAGTGGACTAAATTATGACCGGGTTAGCGGGTAAAACGGCCATTTCGTTCAATATTTTCTCAATCTAGCAGCGGATATTGCCCTTTGCAAACTTAATTTAACATTTGACAAACAATTTGTTTGCATACACATTCGAAGGGTGGACATTATATTTAACAGTGCAATTCAGGGTCCGAAACTACAACAACGGCGGTGAATCATGGAAACCAATATCGTAGAAGTTGAGAATTTTGTTCAGCAGTCGGAAGAGAGACGGGTCAGCGCATTCACCTGGGAAGTGAAGCGCTACCTTGAGCGTTACCCCAATACGCAATACGTTGATGTGCTGTTAACCGATCTGAACGGCTGCTTCCGCGGTAAGCGGATCCCGGTCTCCAGCCTGAACAAGCTGGAGAAGGGCTGCTATTTCCCGGCTTCGGTATTTGCCATGGATATTCTCGGCAACGTGGTGGAAGAGGCGGGGCTCGGCCAGGAGATGGGCGAACCGGATCGCACCTGCGTGCCGGTGCTGGGGACCTTAACCCCGTCCGCGGCGGACCCGGAATACATTGGTCAGGTTCTGCTGACCATGGTTGATGAAGATGGCGCTCCCTTTGACGTTGAGCCGCGGAACGTTCTGAACCGCCTCTGGCAGCAGCTGCGCCAGCGCGGGCTGTTCCCCGTGGTAGCGGTAGAGCTGGAGTTCTATTTACTTGACCGCAAGCGCGACGCGGAAGGCTACCTGCAGCCGCCTTGCGCGCCCGGAACCGGCGATCGCAATACCCAAAGCCAGGTTTACTCCGTCGATAACCTCAACCATTTTGCCGACGTGCTTAACGATATTGATGAGATCGCTCAGCTCCAGCTGATCCCCGCCGACGGCGCGGTGGCAGAAGCTTCTCCCGGCCAGTTTGAAATCAACCTCCACCATACCGATAACGTGCTCGATGCCTGCGATGATGCGCTGGCGTTAAAACGTCTCGTGCGTTTAATGGCGGAGAAGCATAAGATGCACGCCACTTTTATGGCGAAACCCTATGAAGAGCACGCCGGTAGCGGGATGCATATCCACATCAGCATGCAGAACAACAAAGGCGAGAACGTGCTGGCTGACGCCGACGGTGAAGATTCCGCGATGTTAAAACGCGCGCTCGCCGGGATGATCGATCTGATGCCGGCATCGATGGCGCTGCTGGCGCCGAACGTGAACTCGTATCGCCGTTTCCAGCCGGGAATGTATGTGCCGACCCAGGCGTCGTGGGGGCATAACAACCGGACGGTGGCGCTGCGCATTCCATGCGGCGATCGGCACAACCATCGCGTCGAGTATCGGGTGGCCGGGGCGGATGCCAACCCGTACCTGGTGATGGCGGCGATTTTTGCCGGCATCCTCCACGGGCTGGATAACCCGCTGCCGTTACAGGAAGAAGTGGAAGGCAATGGCCTTGAGCAGGAGGGGCTGCCGTTCCCGATTCGCCAGAGCGATGCGCTGTGGGAGTTTATGCAAAACGACCACCTGCGCGAGCGGCTTGGCGAACGTTTCTGTCACGTTTATCACGCCTGTAAAAATGACGAATTACTGCAATTTGAGCGTCTGATCACAGAGACTGAAATTGAGTGGATGTTGAAAAACGCCTGATTTTCGCCCCGCAAGGGGCGCTTTAGCATTATCACGAGTAGCATCATACGGCCTGAGCGGAGCCTGGTCGGACGTTTTTGCTGGGAGCCCAGCCATTCCCGGATGCCGCGTTAAGGAGCGCAGGCGGCAACGGGGCTTCAGTTAACGACACAGTGTGTAACGAGGTAGGAAATGATGCAGATGTTTAAATATCCGCAGGGAGAAGGGGGCCGTCATGGCCGCATGGAATGCGCCGCTACCGCCGCTCGTCGGTTCTTTTTACCTTTTGATTTGCCATTAACCCCGTTGCGAAGCAGGTTGGTTTCCCGGTCTCTACGACCGCAAGCCCAGGCGTGCAGCGGGGGAAATGGCCATGGCTATTAATCCCTCTCTCGACAACGCCTCCGGGGCGGGGAAACCGCGCCTGCGCAAATCCCTCAAGCTGTGGCAGGTGGTGATGATGGGCCTCGCCTATCTGACGCCGATGACGGTTTTTGATACTTTCGGCATTGTTTCCGGCATCAGCAACGGCCACGTTCCGGCATCCTATCTGCTGGCGCTGGCCGGCGTGCTGTTTACCGCCATCAGCTACGGCAAGCTGGTGCGCCAGTTTCCCCAGGCGGGCTCAGCCTACACCTATGCGCAGAAATCGATCAGCCCGCACGTCGGCTTTATGGTGGGCTGGTCGTCGCTGCTGGATTATCTGTTCCTGCCGATGATCAACGTGCTGCTGGCGAAGATTTATCTTTCCGCGCTGTTTCCGGACGTGCCGCCCTGGGTATGGGTGGTGACCTTTGTCGCGATTCTGACGGCGGCGAATCTGAAAAGCGTCAATCTGGTGGCGAACTTCAACACCCTGTTCGTGCTGGTGCAGATCTCGATTATGGTGGTCTTTATCGTGCTGGTGGTGCAGGGGCTGCATAAAGGGGAAGGGGTGGGCACCGTCTGGTCGCTGCAGCCTTTTATCAGCCAGAATGCGCACCTGATCCCGATTATTACCGGGGCGACGATCGTCTGCTTTTCATTCCTCGGCTTCGATGCGGTGACTACGCTTTCCGAAGAGACGCCGGACGCCGCGCGGGTAATCCCGAAGGCGATCTTTCTGACCGCGGTCTATGGCGGAGTGATTTTCATTGCCGCTTCGTTCTTTATGCAGCTCTTTTTCCCCGATATCAGCCGTTTTAAAGATCCGGATGCGGCGCTGCCGGAGATTGCTCTCTACGTCGGCGGCAAGCTGTTCCAGTCGATCTTCCTGTGCACGACGTTTGTGAATACGCTGGCCTCCGGCCTGGCGTCGCACGCCAGCGTTTCACGACTGCTGTACGTCATGGGCCGCGATAACGTTTTCCCGGAGCGTATTTTTGGCTACGTCCATCCGAAGTGGCGTACCCCAGCGCTCAACGTGATCATGGTGGGGATTGTCGCGCTGTCGGCGCTGTTCTTTGACCTGGTTACCGCCACGGCGCTGATTAATTTTGGCGCGCTGGTAGCATTCACCTTCGTTAATCTATCGGTGTTCAACCACTTCTGGCGGCGTAAAGGCTTTAACAAAACGTGGAAGGATCGCTTTCACTATCTGCTGCTCCCGATGGTCGGCGCGCTGACGGTGGGGGTGCTGTGGATTAATCTGGAAGCGACATCCCTGACGCTCGGTCTGATATGGGCGGGGCTGGGGTTACTCTATCTGACTTACCTGACCCGCCGTTTCCGTAAACCGCCGCCGCAGTTTGACGGCGCTAAAGCGGAACAGGCCTGGGAATCGTAACCATTTTTTACGTCGACACAAAGGCAGGCGAAAGCGCCTGCCTTCTTTTTTGTCATTCTCGTTTGAAATCAGGCGGTCGGTAAGAAATAGCAGGGGCAAAAGGTAAGAATAGTGAGGATGAATTATTTCTTTTTCTTATGAGTTGGCAGTTGCGCGGAGCGCCGATCTTTGACGTAGGAGACCAGGCTGTAGACCGCGACTCCCAGCAAAACCACCGCGACGATAAAGAGCAGGATACCTGACATAGATTAACCTAATGTTATGTTTAACATGGAGAAAAAATACCGTGATATCGGGATAATAGCATCGGGATATTTCTTAAAGATGACCCGATGAGTCGGACGAGAATAGACAGCCAGCCGAGCAATGAAATTATTATTTACATGAATAAATGTGAAGAGTAAAGCTCGACGGTGATGAAAAAATGAACGGAGTAACACTCGTTTAAGCGAATTTACAGACCACGGCCCGGCAGGTTGCTACCCTTGGCCCGCTTAAATAGGGGGCGAGAGTAATCAATGGTGAATAAGCATATCGTCGGGCTGGCTGGACTGCTGCTGATGGCGACGTCAGCAAGCAGCCTGGCCGATTCCGGCCATCAATCTATCCATGAACGCGTTGTCGAACGGATTTTAAAACCCTGCGAAGGAAAAAAAGCCGGAGATAAAGTGGTCATCGTTGACCATCACGGCGGCGAGCATGAGGCTATCTGCACTCTGGCGGCAGTACCGCTGCCGCAGTAATCCTGTTCACTGATTTTGCGACCCTCGGTCATCGCGGAAAGCGTATTTCTTTCCGTACTTTGCGAGCCATTGCCCGGAAAAATGTCATAAATTTGTCACAATCAAGGCGATGATAATCACTGACTGAGGATGAAGGGATGAGAAAAAGTCTACTCGCCGCCGCTGTGGCCGGCGCTGTTTTACTGTCCGCTGGCGTTCAGGCGCAGGAACCGGCCGCACCGGAAGGGTACCAGCTTCAGCAGGTGCTGATCATGAGCCGCCATAACCTGCGCGCGCCGTTGGCGAACAACGGCAGCGTGCTGGAGCAATCCACGCCAAAGTCCTGGCCAGAGTGGGATGTCCCCGGTGGACAGCTGACCACCAAGGGCGGAGTGCTGGAAGTCTACATGGGGCACTATATGCGCGAATGGCTGGCGCAGCAGGGAGTGGTGACCAGCGGCGAATGCCCGCCGGAGAACGCGGTCTACGCCTATGCCAATAGCCTGCAGCGTACCGTCGCCACCGCGCAGTTCTTTATCACCGGCGCGTTCCCCGGCTGCGGCGTGACCGTACATCATCAGGAAAAAATGGGCACCATGGACCCGACGTTTAATCCGGTGATCACCGATGATTCCGCCGCCTTCAGCGAAAAGGCCGTACAGGCGATGGAGAAAGAGCGGCAGGGGATGCAGCTGAGCGAAAGCTATAAGCTGCTGGAGGAGATGACCGACTACCGTAACTCCCCGTCCTGTAAAGAGAAGCAGCAGTGCTCGCTGAGCGACGCGAAAGATACCTTTAGCGCTAAATATCAGCAGGAGCCGGGCGTTTCCGGGCCGCTTAAAGTCGGCAACTCGCTGGTTGACGCCTTTACACTGCAATATTATGAAGGTTTCCCGAAAGACCAGGTGGCGTGGGGTGAAATTAACAGCGATAAGCAGTGGCAGGTGCTGTCGAAGCTGAAAAACGGCTATCAGGACAGTCTGTTTACTTCGCCGGAAGTGGCGCGCAATGTGGCCAAACCGCTGGTGAAATATATTGATAACGTTCTGGTAGGGGACGCGGCGAAGTCGGCGAAAGTGACGCTGCTGGTGGGGCACGACTCTAATATCGCCTCGCTGCTGACGGCGCTGGATTTTAAACCTTATCAGCTGCACAACCAGTACGAACGCACGCCCATCGGCGGCAAGCTGGTGTTCCAGCGCTGGCATGATAAGAGCGGCAATCGTGATTTGATGAAGATCGAGTATCTGTACCAAAGCACCGAGCAGTTGCGTAATGCCGATGCGCTGACCCTGCAATCGCCGCCGCAGCGGGTAACGCTGGCGCTGAACGGTTGTCCTGTGGATGACAACGGCTTCTGCCCAATGGATACCTTTAAAAAGGCGATGGCCGAGGCGACAAAGTAGCAGAGCAGAAAAAACCCGGAGCAATCCGGGTCTTGCTGCCGATGTTTAGCCGGGTGTTGTCGCCTGGACTGGCGCAACGCGCCGCCTCCGGGAAGCTCATGCAATAAATCCAGGAGGCGGTACTGCGTACCTGTCCGGGCTACACGTTCTTGCGTTCGATGGTTTGTTCGCCCCAGAACAGCGAGTCTTTGTCGGTTTTGGCGAAGGCGCGGGGCAGGACTTCATCGCTGCCTTCTTCCCAAATTTTCTCCGCCAGCTTTTCATCATAATTGGCGAGTTCAAAAATTGCCTCGGCAATTTCAGGAGATGTATTGCGCAGACTTGCCCATTCACCCACGCGGTGGGCCTTTGCTTCTTGATTCGGCATGCTTTTCCTCCTGCTGAAGATTAACCGTGTAATTTAACTGCCAGACCTGCAACGTGTTGACCCTGATAGCGGGCAATGGCCAATTCTTCTTCACTTGGCTGACGCGATCCGTCGCCGCCGGCAATGGTGGTGGCGCCGTAAGGCGTGCCGCCGCGAACCTGCGAGACATCAAACAGCTCCTGAGCGCCGTAGCCAATCGGCACAATGATCATCCCGTGGTGGGCAAGGGTGGTCCAGGTGGAGGTGATGGTCTGTTCCTGACCGCCGCCGGTACCGGTTGAGCTGAATACGCTGGCCAGTTTGCCGTACAGCGCGCCGGATGCCCACAGACCGCCAGTTTGATCGAGGAAGGTGCGCATCTGCCCGGACATGTTGCCGAAGCGGGTAGGGGTACCAAAGATGATGGCATCGTACTCAGCCAGCTCCTGCGGTGTGGCAACGGGGGCGTTTTGTGTTTTCCCGCCTGCTTTGGCAAAAACCTCTGCCTGCATGGTTTCCGGCACGCGCTTCACGACCACTTCCACGCCATCGACTTTGTTAGCCCCTTCGGCGACGGCATGCGCCATGGTCTCGATGTGTCCGTACATTGAATAATAAAGCACCAGAATCTTAGCCATTTGCATCACTCCTCGGTTGCGTTATGCGCCAGCCAGACGACTGGCTACCTTTAAAGATAAGATCTCTGGCGAAGAGTGCAAATGTAACAATCATTTGTTTGATTTATAACAAAAATGCAAAAAATAGCGGCTGTTGCAAAAAGATACATCTTTGGCGGCGCTATTTTAGGCTGTCATAAGAGTTGCTTAGCGCAGAATGTGCGCCATAGCGGCGGTTGTTATCAGAAATCTATTTCAGGATATGACTATCTGCCTACAGCCGCTTCTGTATTCGCTAACCTTAACAGTACGCGATCGGAAAATGGGATTGCGGAGGCTAAGGCCTTTTGTTTCACCTAATGCAGCATGATGTCTAACCTAAATGGAGGTCAGTAATGGCAAACCATCGTGGCGGTACCGGCAACTTTGCTGAAGACCGTGAAAGAGCATCAGAAGCAGGTCGTAAAGGTGGCCAGCATAGCGGGGGGAACTTTAAAAACGATCCTCAGCGCGCTTCCGAAGCTGGTAAAAAAGGGGGAAAAAACAGTCACGGCAGCCGCGATAGCTAGCGCCGTCCTGATTGTCTGCCGATAGGGGTTAATCTCCAGAGCAAACCCCATCGCCCTCGCCGCCGACGTGTAGTCGGCGGTTTTTTTTATCCCGATGCATGCAGATGCCGCTAAGCGGAAGTAGCCCCCGGCCTGCGGCTAATGCCTTAGCCGGGCTACGGGTTGGCGCTGTTTTGTCGCCCCGGTAAGCGCAGCGCGACCGGGGATTTCCCGGTACGGGTCTGCTGGCGTTGCACGCTTTCATACCGGGGTGACGTTGGTTTGCCCGGCCTCACGCGGACGGCGGTTAAGCAGAGCGTGGAGCAGAATCGCGCCGAAGGTGGCCGTGCCGATCCCGCCGAGGGTAAAGCCACCGAGCGAAAGCGCAAAATCGCCCGCCCCCAGCACCAGCGTCACTGCCACCATAATCAGATTCGCATTCTGGCTCAGATCCACCCGATTCTGTACCCAAATTCGCGCGCCCGCGACGGCAATCAGGCCAAACACCACGATCGATGCGCCGCCGATCACCGGTCCCGGAATGGTATGGATCAGCGCGCCGAATTTCGGTGAAAACCCAAGCAGCATCGCAATCAGCGCCGCCGCGACGAACACCAGCGTCGAGTACACTTTGGTGACCGCCATCACGCCGATATTCTCCGCATAGGTAGTCACGCCGCTGCCGCCAACCGAGCCGGAGAGCATCGTTGCCAGCCCGTCGCCGACGAACGCGCGGCCCATATACGGGTCCATATTGCGCCCGGTCATCCCGGCAACCGCCTTCAGGTGGCCGAGATTTTCCGCCACCAGAATTACCGCCACGGGAGCGATCAGTATCATTGCCTGGCCGTTAAAGGTCGGGGCGGTCAGCTGCGGCAAACCGAACCACGCCGCCTGCGCAAGCAGGCTAAAATCCAGCGGCTTGCCCAGCCCGAGGCCGTTGGCCAGCAGCGCGTAGAGGGCGCAGGCGATAATCAGCCCGACGAGGATCAGCAGCCGCTGCAGCATCCCGCGGGTAAACACTGCCACCAGGCCGATACAGAGCACGGTCAGCACCGCCATCCAGCCGTCGAACGGCGTCGCTGATACGCTGCGAACCGCAATGGGGGCCAGATTAAGACCAATCGCCATCACCACCGCGCCGGTGACCACTGGCGGCATCAGCCGCTCAATCCAGCGGGTACCGAGTTTCATCACTACCAGACCAATCAGGGTATACACCAGTCCGCAGAGGATAATTCCGCCCAACGCGACGCTAAGGTGCGGGTTAAGCCCCTGGCCGTTGAAGCCGGTGACGGCGATGACCACGCCGACAAAGGCGGCGCTGGAACCAAGGTAGCTCGGCACGCGCCCGCCGGTGACCAAAAAGAACAGCAGGGTGCCGACGCCGGACATCAGGATCGACAGGTTAGGATCTAACCCCATCAGGATTGGCATCAGGACGGTTGCGCCAAACATCGCCACCGCGTGCTGAACGCCCATCACCACGGTTTGCCCGACCGACAGCCGTTCATCGGGGGCCACGACGCCGGACGCGGCGGAGGGGGAGGTTAACTGCCAGCGAGGAAAATCGAAGAGAGCCATGATGAGATCCTGGGTTTAGGGTTAACAGGCTGGACGCATCAGCGTGTGGTAGCCGCGATCGAACCACATCAGTCCACGCGGTTCCGGATGGCGAACAATCGCCGCCACTTCGCAAAACAGAATGTCGTGCGTCCCGACGCTGACGATCTGGCTGATGCGGCAGTCGAAGCTGACCAGCGCTGCCTCCAGACGCGGGCAGCCGGTCGCGCCGGTTTGCCAGTCGGCGGCGGCGAAGCGCTCCGCCATCGGCGTTTTACCGCCGAAAAGGTTCGAGAGTCCTTCCTGACCGGCCGCCAGGGTATTAACGCACAGCGCCTGATGCTGGCTGAAGATCGGCCATACCGAGGCTGAACGATTCAGGCAGACCAGCAGCGTGGGCGGCGCGTCGGTGACGCTGCAAACCGCGCTGGCGGTAAATCCTGCGCGGCCTGCGGGACCATCGGTGGTGATAATGTTCACCGCCGCCCCGACGTGGGCCATGGCGTCGCGAAAGCTTTGTTTATCGGCAAGAGACATGCGGGCTCCTTATACCAGCTGGCAGGCATCATCAAAGGACAGACGCGGCAGGCGCGCGTACAGTTTACCGGGATCGCCGTAGCCGATATTAATCAGCAGGTTGCTTTTCCAGGCGCCGTCGGCAAAAAACGCCGCATCGACTTTTTCGCGGTCAAAACCCGACATCGGACCGGTATCCAGGCCCAGCGCGCGGCAGGTGAAAATCAGGTATGCCGCCTGCAATGAGCTGTTGCGAAAGGCGGTCTCCTCCGCCATTTGCGAACTGGAGGTAAACCAGCTGCGGGCGTCGCCGTGGGGGAACAGCTCCGGCAGCCGGTCATAGAACGCGCGGTCCCAGGCGACAATAGCGGTGACCGGCGCCTGCAGGGTCTTCGCGATGTTGCCGCTCGACAGGGCCGGGCGCAGCTTCTCTTTACCTTCCGGGGTGCGGACGAAAACGAAGCGCGCCGGGGAGCAGTTGGCGGAGGTCGGCCCCATTTTCAGCAAGTCGTAGAGTTCGCGCAGTTGCGCGTCGCTGACCGGCTTATCCAGCCAGCCGTTGTGGGTTCGGGCCTCGGTGAACAGCGCGGCGCAGGCGGCCGGACTAATGGCTTCGCTCATAGGTTCTCCTGGGGTACGGGCAGCATCGCGGCCAGCCCGTCGCATAAAATAGGGTTAAAGGTGGCGCTATCGGTGACGTTGCAGGCGTGGCCGCCCCAGGCCATTTCCACCAGTTGGCTGTCGGGGATTGCCGCCTGCAGCAGGCGGGAGCAGGAGGCCGGGACCAGCAGATCGTCAGCGGCGCTGATAACCAGCGTCGGGCAGACGATGGCTGCCGCCCGGCGCGAAAAGTCGGCCTGCTTGAGAGCATTCAGCCTTTTCAGCAGATTCTCTTTGCCCTGGAAATGGCTGATGGCGAGCGCGTCTTCGGCCTCCAGACGCGGCAGGCGAGAAGCCATCCACTCCGCCGGATAGAGGAACAGCGGCTGCGCTTCTACCCACGCCTGCGCGCCACCCGCGTGCAGCAGGCGCTCGCGCACCAGGAAGCAGCGGCGGGTATGCGGGGAGAGCGTCAGCCAGCCGTTCACCAGTACCAGGGCGCTTATCGCTTCGGGATGGTCCAGCGCGAGTTGCATGCCAATCAGCGCCCCCAGGGCGTGGCCAATCAGCGCAAAGCGCCCAATACCCGCCTCCAGCAGCGCCGCGTAGAATTCCTGCGCCATCTGCGCCATGCTATAGCTGGCGGGCAACGGGCCGCCGTTTTCGCCGGTGCCGTTGTGGTCATAGCTCACCAGCTGGTAGTGCGCTTCCAGCGCCGAACGCTGCGGCAGCCAGTAGCCGCCCGCGCCGCCGAGCCCGGCGCTCAGAACCACCACCGGCGCGCCGGGATAAGGCGCCGGGGAGATATTCAGCTTCATCATGCCGGTTTCCCGATATGGGCGACGGTGGCGATCTCCACCAGCGCTTCGGGCTTCACCAGCCCGCACTGAATGCAGAAACGCGCCGGTTTGTCGCCGGGGAAGAACTCCGCGTAGACTTCGTTAATCGCGGCGTAGTTTTTCCAGTCGGTGATAAAGATGCTGTTGAAGGTCACATCCGCCATACTGCCCCCCGCCGTCTCGATAACGCTCCTGATGGTTTCCAGCACGTGGCGGGTTTGCGCCTTTGGGTCGCCGATGTAAACCACGTTATTTTGCTTATCGAACGGCAGGGTGCCGGAGACGTAAACCACGCCGTCGGCCAGCGTGCCGGGAACAAACGGTGCGATAGGTGCGGTGGTGCCTGGCGGAATAATCACCTGTTTAGGCATAACGTTTCTCCTCGTTAAATGCGTGCGGCGCGGCGGGCTCAAGGGCATTACAGAAGCTGGCGACATCGCTGACCCAGCCAAAGAAGGTTTCGATATTAAACAGCGCCGCCTGCTGGGCAAACGCCGGACCGGCCTGGTGCGTAGCGTCCTCCAGCACGATGCCGAAATATTCGAGGAAAAAGCCGTCGCGCAGGGTTGATTCCACGCAGACGTTGGTGGCGATGCCGGTAAACACCAGATGGCGGATGCCGCGGCTGCGCAGGATGCTGTCGAGCGCGGTATTAAAGAAGCCGCTGTAGCGCGGTTTCGGCAGCACGATATCGCCGGGCTGCGGCTTAAGCTGATCGACCAGCTGATAGTCCCAGCCGCCTTTCGCCAGCAGCTTGCCCTGCAGCTCCGGGTTCTGGCGCATGGTTTTCAGCGCGTTGGATTTATGAAAATTGGGCGAACCGGGGCCGCCGGCCTCCACGTACTGGTCATCCCAGCCGTTCTGAAACCAGATAACCAGCATCCCGGCGGCGCGCGCGGCGGCCACGGCGAGGTTGATATTGTCGATAACCGGTCGGGTGGTGGAAACATCAAAGCCGGCGAGGTCGAGATAGCCGCCCTGGCTGGCGTAGGCGTTCTGCATATCGACGACGATCAGCGCGCTTTGTAGCGGCGCGAAGGTCAGGGATTCCGGGCGAGCGGGCAGGGTAATCATCAGGCAACCTCTTGAGTCATGGTGGCAATATGGTCGCGGCAGCGCATCAGCGGCTGAATGCGCTGTCCAAAGGCTTCGATACCGATAAGGAAATCATCAAACGTCAGCAGCACGCCGTCGGTGCCGGGAACCGCCGCCACCTCGTCGAGCATACGGGCGACATTGGCGTAGGAGCCCACAAGAGTGCCCATGTTGATATTGACTGCCGAGGTGGGATCGGCCATCTGGCGCACGTTGGTGTCGCTGCCGGAACGGGTGTCTTTCTGGCTCTGTTCCGTCAGCCACGCCAGCGCCTCGTCATCCGCGCCGGCTTTGTAATGCTCCCATTTGGCCCGGGCTGCCTCGTCGGTTTCGTCGGCAATCACCATAAACAGGACGTAGGAGCCGACGTCGCGGCCGGTTTTTTCCGCCGCCTGCATCATCCGGGCTGCGGTGGGGGCAAAGGCGGCAGGGGTGTTCACGCCTTTACCGAAGCAGAAGTTATAGTCAGCGTGTTGGGCGGAGAACGCCATACCGGCATCGCTTTGCCCGGCGCAGATGACCTTCATCGGCTGCGACGGCTGCGGGCTGACCCGGCAGTCATTCATGGTGAAGTAGTCGCCTTTGAAGTCGCTGCGCCCGGTTCCCCACAGGTCGCGCAGGACCTGGACATATTCGGTGAGGTAGTCATAGCGGCTGGCAAAATAGTCATCGCCCGGCCAGATGCCCATCTGCTCGTACTCCGGCTTTTGCCAGCCGGTGACCAGATTGACGCCAAAGCGGCCGCCGGAGATAGAGTCAATGGTTGAGGCCATGCGGGCGACGATCGCCGGGGGCAAGGTCAGGGTGGCGGCGGTGGCGTAGATCTGGATGCGTGAAGTCACGGCGGCCAGTCCGGCCATCAGGGTGAAGGACTCCAGATTATGATCCCAGAATTCGGTTTTGCCGCCGAAGCCGCGCAGTTTGATCATCGATAGCGCGAAATCGAAGCCGTAGTGTTCGGCTTTTTGCACGATAGCCTTATTGAGCTCAAACGTCGGCATGTACTGGGGAGCATGGGTGGAAATCAGCCAGCCGTTATTACCAATCGGAACGAAGACACCAATTTTCATACCTACCTCTCTGCATGTCGTTGAACAAGAAGGCGCGGCGCTGCATCCTGCATCTCCCTCAATCACCTCGCCTGAAAGATAAAGCAAAGGCGATGCCAGTTTTACAAAGGCTAATGTTATTAATGTGTTGCGTTATGGTTGCTGAAAATGGCAGCAATAAAAGTGGACTGAATGGTCAAAATCGGTGCACGAAAAAGCCGCAGTCGTGCGCAATCGGGGTGCACAGAGTCGTGCCGGCGCTGGGCTTTTGCTATGCTGATGGCGGGAAAAGAAGGAGATAATGCATGGCACAGGGCGGCGTGAAAAAGATCGGCAAACGTTCACAGGCGGTGAGCGCAAAAAAAGAGGCTATTCTGGCCGCCGCGCTGGACGCGTTCTCGCAGTATGGCATTCACGGCACGCGGCTTGAGCAGGTTGCCGAGCTGGCCGGGGTGTCGAAAACCAATTTGCTCTATTACTACCCCTCGAAAGAAGCACTGTATATCGCGGTGCTGCAGCAGATCCTGGCTATCTGGCTGGCGCCGCTCAAGGCGTTTCGTGAAGACATCAGTCCGCTGGTGGCCATCGGCGAATATATTCGCCTTAAGCTGGAGGTTTCCCGCGATCACCCGCAGGCGTCAAAGCTGTTTTGTCTGGAGATGCTGCAAGGTGCGCCGCTGCTGATGGGCGAGCTGACCGGCGATCTGAAAGCGTTGGTAGATGAGAAGTCGGCGATTATTTCCGGCTGGGTTGAGAGCGGCAGGCTGGCGCCCGTCGACCCGCAGCATCTGATCTTTATGATCTGGGCGACTACGCAGCATTACGCCGATTTCGCCACTCAGGTTGAGGCGGTAACCGGCGCGACGCTGCGCGATGAGGCGTTTTTTCAGCAAACCGTCGATAACGTCCAGCGGATGATTATCGAAGGGATTCGGGTGCGTTAATTGGCGGGCGGCAGCGGGCAGCTCTGATCGCCATCCTCGCACTGCAGCAGCGAAGCGAGATACGACTCGCGCTCGACGGTTTTATCGGACATGCACTGGTTGATCAGCATCGGCTGTACGCTGCCGCCTTCTGCGCCGGAGGCGAGGAATTGACAGTCGGCGTCGCGCAGGGCAATCCACGTCAGCTGCGCTTTTTTCAGCAGTTCCTGCTGTTTTTCAGAGGCGCGCTTCAGCGCTTCCTGATACGTTTCATTTAATTTTTTGTCGTCAGCCTGGTACTGCTCGGCGGTGCACTGGTTCATTTCCGTTTGATTGCTGGCGTTGCTACATTCGTCCGCCAGCGCATGGGTGCTTGCCAGCAGCGCGGCAAAAGCGAGTAAAGTGCGTTTCATTGGTCAACTCCCATAAAAAAAGCTCCCGTCCGGGAGCCTTAATTAACCACAGCCTGCGTCTGGTGTCATTAGCTGACGTTGTGCCGTCTGCTTTCCCGGGGGCGGCGCGGAGCGCCTTGCCCGGGCTACTGATAGTGCGGGCTGTGGTTGGGTAGCCCGGGTAAGGCATCAGCCGCAACCCGGGAAGCAGGCTTAGCCAATCGTCATCAGGCTGGCGTTGCCGCCGGCTGCGGCGGTATTGACGCTGAGCGAACGTTCAATATAGAGCCGCTCCAGCAGCAGATTGCTCTCGCCGCGGGCGAAGCCCTGCACCGAAACAATCGCGCCATCGCGCGCCGCTACCTGTTCACACAGCTCACGCAGCTGATCGGAATCGCCGTGGTAGATAACCGCATCGAAAGGCTCGCTCGCCAGGGTTTCCGCTTTGGCAAAGTGGATCCGTTCGCTGACTTCGCGCGGCAGTTTTTTCGCCAGCTCGCGCTGCAGAGGCGCGTCAGGCCACAGCACTTCGCACCCCACGGCGGTCACGCCCGCCAGCTGGGTGAGCGCGTCCTGCTCGTTATCGGCGACACACAGCACGCGGTCGCGCGGCATAAAGGTCAGGGTGTTGCGCTCACCGGTTGGGCCCGGAAGCAGACGCTGGGTACCGGCCTGCGCCTGTTCGCTGAACTGTTGGCACAGGGCCTGCAGTTCCGGGCGGTCTTTAGCCCACTGCTGTAACGCGAGCAGCGGTTTCTCCAGCAGCGTTTTCAACTGCGCGTCCAGCGGGTACTCCGCATCCTGGCGGGCGAGGGTGATCCCGACGGCGTTCTGCGGCCGGCTGGAGAGCAGTCGGTACAGATACAGCGGGCCGCCGGCTTTTGGACCCGTACCCGACAGGCCCTCGCCGCCGAACGGCTGCACGCCGACCACGGCGCCAACCATATTACGGTTGACGTACAGGTTGCCGACGTTGGCGTTGCCGGTGACCTGGGCGATGGTTTCGTCGATACGGGTATGCACGCCCAGGGTCAGGCCATAACCCGAGGCGTTGATCTGCTCAACCAGCCCGTCCAGCTCGTTGCGGTTATAGCGCACCACGTGGAGCACCGGGCCGAAGACCTCTTTTTTCAGCTCGTCGAAGCTGTCGAGTTCGATCAGCGTCGGTGGAACGAAAGTACCGCTGGTCCACTCGCGCGAATCTTCACTGGTTTCGCGCACCGCCTGGAAGACTTTGCGCCCTTTGGCGCGCAGCGTCTGAATATGGCGCTCAATGTTCTCTTTGGCTTCGGCGTCAATAACCGGCCCGATATCGGTGGTCAGGCGGCCCGGATTGCCCATCCGGCACTCGGCCATCGCGCCGCGCAGCATCGTCAGCGTATGGTCGGCGATATCATCCTGCAGGCAGAGCACGCGCAGCGCAGAGCAGCGCTGTCCCGCGCTGTCGAACGCCGAGGCGAGAACGTCGATCACCACCTGTTCGGTCAGGGCGGAAGAGTCAACGATCATCGCGTTCATGCCGCCGGTTTCGGCGATGAGCGGCGTCGGGCGACCCTGAGCATCCAGGCGGCTGGCGATATTGCGCTGCAGTAGCGTGGCGACTTCGGTTGAGCCGGTGAACATCACGCCGCGAACGCGCTCGTCGGAAGTCAGCGCCGCACCGACGGTTTCTCCGCGGCCCGGCAGCAGTTGAATAACCCCCGGCGGTACGCCCGCTTCCAGCAGGATAGCGATGCCCTGAGCGGCGATCAGCGGCGTCTGTTCGGCGGGTTTCGCCAGAACGGTGTTGCCGGCCGCCAGCGCGGCGGCAATTTGGCCGGTAAAGATTGCCAGCGGGAAGTTCCACGGGCTGATACACACTACCGGGCCGAGCGGACGATGGGTTTCGTTATCAAAATCCGCGCGCACCTGGCCTGCGTAATAGTGCAGGAAATCCACAGCTTCACGCACTTCGGCAATGGCATTGCTGAAGGTTTTTCCCGCCTCGCGCACCAGGATACCCATCAGCGTTGGCATCTGACCTTCCATCAGTACCGCAGCGCGTTCGAGGATCGCCGCGCGCTCCTGCGGCGGGGTGGCGAACCAGATCGGCGCGTTGTTGACCGCGCTGGTCAGCGCCAGCTGAACTTCAGCCTCGCTGGCTTCGCGCACGTGGCCGACGATATCTTTTGGCTCCGCCGGGTTGATGACTGGCTGCATTTCGCCTTCGGCAACCGGCTGTTCCAGCATCGGCAGCGCCTGCCATTTATGCAGCGCGCTGTTTAAGAGCGAGGAAGAGAGGGAGGCCAGGCGATGCTCGTTGGCCAGATCCAGACCGGCTGAGTTACTGCGCCCCTTGCCGTAGAGATCGCGCGGCAGCGGGATTTTCGGATGCGGCAGGCCAACCTGACCTTCCTGCTGGGCCAGTTTTTCCACGGCGGCGACCGGGTCAGCAACCAGCTCATCCAGCGGCAGGGTGCTGTCGGCGATGCGGTTCACGAACGAGGTGTTAGCGCCGTTTTCCAGCAGGCGACGCACAAGGTAGGCCAGCAGCGTTTCGTGGGTGCCCACCGGCGCATAAATACGGCAGGGACGATTGAGTTTGCCATCGGCGACTTTGCCGGTCACCTGCTCATACAGCGGTTCGCCCATGCCGTGCAGGCACTGGAACTCATACTGACCGGGGTAGTAGTTTTGTCCGGCGAGCTGATAAATCGCTGCCAGGGTGTGGGCGTTATGCGTTGCGAACTGCGGATAGATCAGGTTCGGCACCGCCAGCAGCTTTTTCGCGCAGGCCAGATAGGAGACATCGGTATAAACCTTGCGGGTATAGACCGGATAGCCTTCGAGCCCGTCCATCTGCGCGCGTTTGATTTCGCTATCCCAGTAGGCGCCTTTTACCAGACGAATCATCAGGCGGCGACGGCTGCGGGTAGCCAGGTCGATCAGGTAGTCAATGACAAACGGGCAGCGTTTCTGATAGGCTTGGATCACAAAGCCAATCCCGTTCCAGCCAGCCAGCTCCGGCTCAAAGCAGAGTTTTTCCAGCAGATCGAGTGAGATCTCCAGGCGATCGGCCTCTTCGGCGTCAATGTTAATACCGATATCGTACTGGCGCGCCAGCAGGGTTAGCGATTTCAGACGCGGGTAAAGCTCATCCATCGCGCGATCGTACTGGGCACGGCTATAGCGCGGATGCAGCGCGGAGAGTTTAATCGAAATGCCCGGCCCTTCATAAATACCCCGGCCGTTCGAGGCTTTGCCTATGGCATGAATAGCCTGCTGATAGGAAACCATATAGGCCTGGGCATCGTCGGCGGTCAGCGCCGCTTCGCCCAGCATATCGTAGGAGTAGCGGAAGCCTTTGTCTTCCAGCTTGCGGGCATTGGCCAGCGCTTCGGCGATGGTTTCGCCGGTGACGAACTGCTCGCCCATCAGGCGCATCGCCATATCGACGCCTTTACGAATCAGCGGTTCGCCGCTCTTGCCGATAATACGGTTCAGCGAACGCGACAGGCTGGTTTCGTTATGGGTCGAGACCAGCTTGCCGGTAAACAGTAGCCCCCAGGTGGCGGCATTGACGAACAGCGAGGGGCTGCGGCCGATATGCGATTGCCAGTTGCCGTTGCTGATTTTGTCGCGGATCAGGGCATCGCGGGTGGCTTTGTCGGGAATGCGCAGCAGCGCCTCCGCCAGGCACATCAGGGCCACGCCTTCCTGCGACGAGAGCGAGAACTCCTGCAGCAGGCTCTGCACCATTCCTGCGCGGCCGCTGGCGGTTTTCTGGTTGCGCAGCTTCTCCGCCAGCTGATATGCCAGCTTGTGGGCCTGCTCGCCGAGATTCTGCGGCAGGCGAGCCTGCTCCAGCAGCATCGGCACGGCGTCGGTTTCGGCCCAACGCCAGGCGGCGGTAATTGACGCGCGGGAGACGGACTGCGGCAGGATCTGCTCAGCGAATTCGAGGAACGGCTGCCAGGGCTCATCGCCCGGACTGCCCGTTTCATCGCTTTCGTTAGCCGCGCCGGAAAGTAACGCCGGTAGCTCAGGCAGCGTCTCGTCGTTTTCCAGCTTTTCCAGATAATTGAAAATGGCCTGCTTAATCAGCCAGTGCGGCGTACGGTCAATACGGCTCGCCGCGGATTTAATACGTTCGCGCGTCGCGTCGTCAAGTTTTACACCCATGGTGGTGGTGCCCATGTCAGGAACTCCTGTTATTGGTCATTCGCTTTATCCTTCAACCCGCCTCTTTATTGGCTGCATTACCACGCTCCGGCCACAAGGTTAACGATGTCGCCGGATGCTGATAAATTTGCCGCCCGGACGCCGAGTGATTGATTTGGCGAAGTTCGCTTCTGTGCAGTGATGAGGTTGCGTAGAAATATCTACCATGTTGCAACTTTGTGCAACCTTGTTAATTGAGAATTGTGCTGCAGGCCTGAAATTGCCGTAATTGTTAAATTGTATGGCGTTAATAGCAGCTATTCATTCCCTTTATATTTGGGGTTTTATCTGCGTGACTTAACACTTTTACGTGGTGCAACCGATAAAAACGTGAGAGAGTGCAACCTATTACAAAATGAAGTTTGGTCCCCGATGCATTTAGTGTAAATGCTGTGTTAAATCATTTGTGAAAAAACAAAGCTTCCGTCAGGATACGGTCGCCCAATACAACCAAAAGGCCATTGCCCCGTTCCGGTAGTGGATAAAACGACAAATCTGGACGCTGTCGACAAAAAATTCTGGAGATTTTTACATGGCTATTAGCACACCCATGTTGGTGACTTTTATTGTTTATATTTTTGGCATGGTACTCATCGGTTTTATTGCCTGGCGTTCGACGAAGAACTTTGATGATTATATTCTCGGCGGCCGCAGCCTTGGCCCATTCGTCACCGCGCTCTCCGCCGGCGCTTCAGATATGAGCGGTTGGCTGCTGATGGGGCTGCCCGGCGCAATATTTATCTCCGGGATTTCCGAAAGCTGGATTGCCATTGGCCTGACGCTAGGCGCATGGATTAACTGGAAGCTGGTGGCGGGGCGTTTGCGGGTACACACCGAGGTGAATAATAACGCGCTGACGCTGCCGGATTATTTCACCGGCCGTTTTGAAGATAAAAGCCGGGTGCTGCGAATTATCTCGGCGCTGGTGATTCTGTTATTTTTCACCATCTATTGCGCATCCGGTATTGTGGCCGGCGCGCGTCTGTTTGAAAGCACCTTTGGCATGAGCTACGAAACCGCGCTGTGGGCCGGCGCGGCGGCAACCATTATTTATACCTTCGTCGGCGGTTTCCTTGCGGTGAGCTGGACCGATACCGTCCAGGCCAGCCTGATGATATTTGCCCTGATCCTGACGCCGGTCATGGTGATTATTTCGGTCGGCGGCTTTGGCGAATCGCTGGAAGTTATCAAGCAAAAGAGCATTGAGAACGTTGATATGCTGAAAGGGCTGAACTTCGTGGCGATTATTTCGCTGATGGGCTGGGGGCTGGGCTATTTTGGCCAGCCTCATATCCTGGCGCGCTTTATGGCAGCGGACTCGCACCATAGCATCGTACACGCCCGTCGTATCAGTATGACCTGGATGATCCTCTGCCTGGCGGGGGCCGTAGCCGTTGGCTTCTTCGGCATCGCTTACTTCAACAACAACCCGGGCGTGGCGGGCGCAGTTAATCAGAACGCTGAACGCGTCTTTATCGAACTGGCGCAGATTCTGTTCAACCCGTGGATTGCCGGGATTCTGCTGTCGGCGATCCTGGCGGCGGTCATGTCGACCCTGAGCTGCCAGCTGCTGGTTTGCTCAAGCGCCATCACCGAAGATCTGTATAAAGCGTTTTTGCGTAAAAATGCCGGTCAGCAGGAGCTGGTATGGGTTGGCCGCTTTATGGTGTTGGCCGTGGCGCTGGTCTCCATTGCCCTTGCAGCGAACCCGGAGAACCGTGTGCTGGGGCTGGTGAGCTACGCCTGGGCCGGCTTCGGCGCTGCGTTTGGTCCGGTGGTGCTGTTCTCGGTGATGTGGTCGCGAATGACGCGTAACGGCGCGCTGGCCGGGATGATCATCGGCGCCGTCACGGTGATTGTCTGGAAACAGTTCGCCTGGCTGGGCCTGTATGAAATTATCCCGGGCTTTATTTTCGGTAGCATCGGAATTGTGGTCTTCAGCCTGCTGGGTAAAGCACCTTCCGCAGAGATGCAAAAACGCTTTGCCGAAGCGGACGCCCATTACCACTCCGCGCCGCCGGTGCGCGCGACCGCCGAGTAATGCTCTGTCGCATCATCAAGCCCGCGTTATGCGGGCTTTATTGTTTGTGCCTCTTGCTAATCGATTGAAAATACGCTGATATCTGAGCATAAATATCAATGAGGGTAGCAAGATGAGTGTCAAACAGGGTGCGATGGCGTTAGTACTGGCAGGGATTTTAAGCGGCTGCGTAGCGCCCGCCGCGAAGATGGCTCCGGCGGCGGATGCTGACGCCTGCCCGGCGGATAACGCCATGGTGCAAACCACGCTCTATTTTGGCTTAAGCCGTCCGGCCGGGAAGGACATTACCGCCCAGGAGTGGCAGCAGTTCGTTGATCGCGACGTGACGACGCGCTTTCGCGATGGCCTGACGGTCTTTGACGCGCGCGGTCAGTGGCTCGGCAATGACGGAACCGTGGCGCGCGAGCAGAGCAAGGCGCTGATGCTGATCCATGGCAAAGATGCGAAGAGCGAAGAGGGGATTGAGGCGCTGCGCAATACCTATAAATCGCGCTTTGCACAGGAGTCGGTCATGCGCGTTGACCAGCCGGTCTGCGTGCACTTTTAATTTGCATCTGATGAAAGACCCGGGTTGCGGCTAACGCCTTACCCGGGCTACGCAACCTCAGTTCGTGCGAGCTGGCAGCCCGGGCAAGGCGCTCTGCGCCGTCCCCGGGATCACAGGCAATAACTGCGGTTACAGTACCAGACCAGCAAAGCTGGCAGAGAGCAGGCTGACCAGCGTTGCGCCATACACCAGCCGCAGGCCAAAGCGGGAAACGATATTCCCCTGCTGCTCGTTCAGACCCTTAATCGCCCCGGCGATGATGCCGATAGAAGCGAAGTTGGCGAAGGAGACCAGGAACACTGATAAGATACCCAGCCCGCGCGGCGTCATGCTGGCAGCGATTTTTTGTAGCTCAATCATGGCGACAAATTCATTGGCCACCAGCTTAGTCGCCATAATACTGCCGGCGTTCAGCGCATCGCTTAGCGGGATACCAATCAGCCACGCCAGCGGATAGAAGACATAGCCGAGTATCTGCTGGAAGCTCAGGCCAAACAGGGTGGCGAAGAGCGCGTTAATGGCGCTAATTAAGGCGATAAAGCCAATCAGCATCGCCAGAATAATCATGGCGACTTTGAATCCGGCCAGAATATATTCACCGAGCATTTCAAAGAAGCTCTGCGATTCATGAAGCTTCTCAAGCTTGATCTCTTCCTCGCTGCCTGGTCGCGTCGGATTAATGATCGACAGCACAATAAAAGTGCTGAACATATTCAGGATCAGCGCGGCAACGACATATTTCGCGTCGAGCATACTCATATAAGCGCCGACAATGGACAGCGAAACCGTCGACATTGCAGTGGCCGACATGGTGAACAGGCGGCGCGAAGAGAGGTCGCCGAGCACGCCCTTATAGGCAATAAAGTTCTCTGATTGCCCGAGGATCAGCGAACTGACCGCGTTGAAAGATTCCAGCTTACCCATACCGTTAACTTTCGATAACAGGGTACCAATCAGGCGAATAAAAATCGGCAGAATACGCCAGTGCTGAAGAATACCGATGAGCGCGGAGATAAAGACAATGGGGCACAGCACGCCAAGGAAAATAAACGCCAGCCCTTTTTCACTCATGCCGCCAAATACAAAGTTGGTGCCTTCGGCGGCAAAGCCGAGCAGTGATTCAAAAAAGGATGCGATATTTTTCACTAGCCACAGGCCGCTTTCGGCGTGGAGAAAAAAGAAAGCCAGCGCAACTTCAATAATAATTAACTGGATAATATAGCGAATGCGGATTTTTTTACGGTCGTAACTGGCAAGCCAGGCGAGCGCGAGGATAACCGCCAGCGCCAGCAGGAAGTGCAGGAATTGAGTCATGTTGTTCATTTCGCAGTAAATAAGGCCGCCATTTAGCCACAGCTCTTCGGCCGGGTAAATATCCGGCGCAAAAAATCCCCTTATCCTGCAGGGATGCCTTAAGGCAGAGAAATAATTCCGTAGCTCATTATTTGTTAGCGATTAATTTACAAATCGTCATCATTCCCTACACATTTCACTTGTGTTTCTGATTATTGTAATGATAATCACTATCAGAAATATTTACCTAACTTTGCATCAATTGACTGCGGTTCACATTTAAGGGTTTTGGTATGTTTGTCCCATTTCTCATCATGTTACGTGAAGGCCTCGAGGCCGCGCTGATTGTCAGCCTGATTGCCAGCTATCTGAAACGCACCCAGCGCGGGAACTGGATTAGCGTTATGTGGATTGGCGTTTTCCTGGCGGCGGCGCTGTGCCTGGGGCTGGGGATCTTTATCAACGAAACGACCGGCGAATTCCCGCAACGCGAGCAGGAATTATTCGAAGGCATCGTGGCAGTGGTGGCGGTGTGTATTCTGACCTGGATGGTCTTCTGGATGCGCAAAGTGTCGCGCAACGTCAAACAGCAGCTTGAACAGGCGGTCGATAATGCGCTTCAGCGCGGCAACCACCATGGCTGGGCGCTGGTGATGATGGTGTTTTTCGCCGTCGCTCGCGAAGGTCTGGAGTCCGTATTCTTCCTGCTGGCGGCGTTCCAGCAGGATGTGGGTATCTGGCCGCCCATCGGAGCGATGCTTGGGCTGGGAACGGCAATCGTTTTAGGATTCCTGATCTACTGGGGCGGTATCCGCATGAATCTCGGCGTCTTTTTCAAATGGACCAGCCTGTTTATTTTGCTGGTTGCCGCAGGTCTGGCGGCCGGGGCTATTCGCGCTTTCCATGAAGCCGGATTGTGGAACCATTTTCAGGACGTCGCCTTCGATCTCAGCAACGTGATTTCGACGCATACGCTCTTCGGGACGCTGCTGGAGGGGATTTTCGGCTATCAGGAAACGCCGACTATCAGCGAAGTGGCTGTCTACTTTATCTATTTGGTTCCGGCGCTGGTGCTGTTCGCGCTGCCGTCGGGCAATAACACCACCGCATCCCGAGCCGCGTAGTCGGGCATCGCGAATTCAAATAGTTACAACATACTTATCGAAAGGGATGGTCATCATGATGAATCATTTTCGTCGCACTGCGCTGCAGCTTACCGTTGCCGCGCTATTCAGCTCTGCAATTTACGCCCAGGCGGCCGATATTCCGCAGGTAAAAGTTACCGTTACTGACAAACAGTGCGAGCCAATGAACGTCACCGTCAAAGCGGGTAAAACTCAGTTCATCATTCAGAACCACAGCCAGAAAGCGCTGGAATGGGAGATCCTGAAAGGCGTGATGGTGGTTGAAGAGCGCGAGAATATTGCCCCCGGCTTTACGCAAAAGCTAACGGCAAACCTGCAGCCGGGTGAATATGATATGACCTGCGGCCTGCTGACTAACCCGAAAGGCAAACTGACGGTGACCGGAGAGGCGATCCAGGGTGCCGCGAAAGCCGATGCGCTGCTTAGCCTCGGCGAAGCGATTACCGCCTATAAAGCCTGGGTTAGCGCCGAGACTGCGCAACTGGTGAGCAGCACCAAAGCCTTTACCGATGCGGTGAAAGCAGGCGATATCGAGAAAGCAAAAGCGCTGTATGCGCCAACGCGTCAGCACTATGAACGTATCGAGCCGATCGCTGAGCTGTTCTCTGACCTTGATGGCAGCATTGACGCCCGCGAGGATGACTACGAGAAAAAAGCCGAAGATCCAAAATTCACCGGTTTCCACCGGCTGGAAAAAGCGCTGTTTGGCGATAACAGCGTCAAAGGCATGGATAAATACGCCGATCAACTGCACGCTGACGTTATTGAGCTGCAAAAACGCATCAGCGAGCTGGCGTTCCCGCCGTCAAAAGTGGTTGGCGGCGCAGCCGGTTTGATTGAAGAAGTGGCGGCCAGCAAAATCAGCGGTGAAGAAGATCGCTACAGCCATACCGACCTGTGGGACTTCCAGGCCAACATTGACGGCGCGCAGAAAATCGTCGACCTGCTGCGTCCTCAACTACAAAAAGAGAACAGCACGCTGCTGGCAAAAGTGGATGCCAACTTCAAGAAAGTTGACGCCATCCTCGGTAAATACCGCACCAAAGAGGGTTTTGAGACCTATGACAAGCTGACGGATGCCGATCGTAATGCTCTGAAAGGCCCGATCACCACCCTTGCGGAAGATCTGGCCCAGCTGCGCGGGATCCTCGGTCTGGATTAAGTCGATGGCAGAGCAAAAATACCCTATCAATGAACCGTCGCGTCGGCGGTTACTCAAAGGGATCGGCGCGCTTGGCGGCGCGCTGGCCTTGACCGGTGGCTGCCCGGTGGCGCATGCGGCAAAAGAGAAAAGCTCACCGGGTACGGTCTCCCCCGATGCGCGCATGGAAGCGCAGCCGTTTTATGGTTTGCACCAGGCCGGCGTGCTGACGCCGCAGCAGGCATCGATGATGATCGTCGCATTTGATGTCCTCGCCGGTGATAAAGGGGATCTGGAAAGGCTGTTTCGTCTGCTGACCCAGCGGATCGCCTTTCTGACTAAGGGCGGGCCCGCGCCGGAGACGCCGAACCCGCGGCTGCCGCCGATGGATTCGGGCATTCTTGGGCCGTGGATCGCCCCGGATAACCTGACGATAACCGTTTCGGTGGGGCATTCGCTGTTTGACGAACGCTTCGGTCTGGCCAGCCATGCGCCGAAGAAGCTGCAAAAAATGACCCGTTTTCCTAACGACTCGCTCGATGCGGCGCTCTGTCACGGCGATCTGTTGCTGCAAATTTGCGCCAATACCCAGGATACGGTGATTCACGCGCTGCGGGATGTGATTAAACACACGCCGGATTTACTCAGCGTGCGCTGGAAGCGGGAGGGCTTCATCTCCGATAGCGCCGCGCGCAGCAAGGGTAAAGAGACGCCGGTGAATCTGCTGGGCTTTAAAGACGGCACCGCGAATCCATTGAGTTCGGATACTGCGTTAATGGACAAGGTGGTGTGGGTAACCGCCGATCAGGGGGAACCGGCATGGGCGACGGGCGGTAGCTACCAGGCGGCGCGGATTATTCAGTTCCACGTTGAGTTTTGGGACCGCACGCCGCTGAAAGAGCAGCAGACCATTTTTGGCCGCGAAAAACTGACCGGAGCGCCGCTAGGGATGGAGCACGAGCACGATGTGCCCGATTACCGTAACGATCCTGACGGCGAAATCATTGCGCTCGACAGTCATATTCGGTTGGCCAACCCGCGCACTCCGGAAACGGCCTCCAGCCTGATGATGCGTCGGGGATACAGTTATTCGCTGGGGGTCACGAATTCCGGCCAGCTGGATATGGGACTGCTGTTTGTCTGCTATCAGCACGATCTGGAAAAAGGCTTCCTGACAGTGCAAAAGCGGCTGAACGGAGAAGCCCTGGAAGAGTACGTGAAGCCGATTGGCGGCGGATACTTTTTTGTTCTGCCGGGGGTCGTTGACCCTCAACATTATCTCGGTCAATCGTTAGTCGAAGCCTGACGTACCTGCCCTCCGGGGCAGGGCGTTTTCTGCTGTTTTTCCATTCATTTTTTGTATTTCCTGCCTTGTTTCATTTTTCTGTAATCTTATAGTCGGAAACTCTCCCGAGCCGCCATGAGAATTATTTGTTGTCTGTATGTGAAAAATAAGTTGCGCTTAGAATTATTTCTGATGTACTTATTACAGACGCGGTAGTTCTCGGCAGCAGTATCGTTTCATTATGGAGATCGCGAATGCCCGATTGCTGTAACGGAAAACGTCAAACCCGATACCGTACTCATCAGCACGGAAGCCCCACTTCCGGCCGCGATTTTCTCACCGCCAAATCATCCCCCTCTATCACAGAATATCTGAACCCAGGCAAGGTTATCGGTGCGCGTAGCCGTGACCCTCTGCCAATTCGTCAGGCAAGCAATGGCTTACAAGGAAGCCAAACCTCAATCGTTAGTGCGCATAATCGTGTCGAACGTGACGCGTGTGATGTAAACCAACAACGCAAGGTGCTATCCATGGGAAGACAAAAAGCAGTGACCAGAGCTCGTCGTGAGGCCAAACGTGTGCTGAGACAGGATTCGCGAAGCCATAAGCAGCGCGAAGAAGAATCGGTCACATCGCTTGTGCAAATGAGTGGCGTAGAAGCCATTGGCATGGCGCGGGATAGCCGCGATCTATCGCCAATTGAAGCGCGCAATGAGGCTCAGGCGCATTATTTGAACGCCATCGACAATAAACAGCTGATCTTTGCCACGGGCGAGGCCGGGTGCGGTAAGACCTGGATTAGCGCGGCGAAAGCTGCTGAAGCCCTGATTCATAAAGATGTGGACAGAATTATTGTTACCCGTCCCGTTCTGCAGGCCGACGAAGACCTCGGCTTCTTACCGGGAGATATCGCCGAGAAGTTTGCTCCCTATTTCCGCCCGGTTTATGACGTGCTGGTGAGAAGGCTGGGGGCTTCCTTTATGCAATACTGCCTGCGCCCGGAAATCGGCAAGGTGGAAATCGCGCCGTTCGCCTACATGCGCGGACGTACATTTGAAAATGCGGTGGTGATTCTGGACGAGGCCCAGAACGTGACCGCGGCGCAAATGAAGATGTTTTTGACCCGCCTCGGGGAGAACGTGACGGTTATCGTCAATGGTGACATCACCCAGTGCGATTTACCTTCAGGCGTGCGGTCGGGTCTGGCCGATGCGCTGGCGCGTTTTGAGGAAGATGAAATGGTGGGGATCGTGCGCTTTACGACGGACGATTGCGTGCGTTCAATGCTTTGCCAGCGCGCTTTGAAAGCCTACTACTGATAGTTTCTTAGTCTGCAAAGCCCGGGAAACCGGGCTTTGTTTTTGCTTAATTACAGCAAGGCCTGCAGTGAAGGGCTGGTCATCGTGGCTTCAAAGGGAATGATTTCGGCCTTCGCGACACCAGATTGCTGAAAGGGGTCCAGGCTTAACCGATTTTGCAGCGCAGCCATATCATCGCCTTTAGCCAGAATCACGCCTCCGGACCTGGGGATTTTACGCCCCGACGCGAGAAATATTCCCTCAGCATACCCTTGCTTAAGCCATTCCACGTGTGCGGCAAGCTGGGCATCTACTTCTTCAAGCGGTTTAATGTAAGTCAGAACAACAACGGCAATAGTGCTCATATTCCTTCCTGGATAGTGAGTGGTAACGCTTCGGCAGTTTATCATTAGCGTGGATAGTGTTTCAGGCTCTTTTATCACCTTTAGCAGGAGTGCGCTATGAATGAAAATAACAGTGGTTTGCTGAACTATATTGAATTGCTAAAGTCGCATGAAGCGGCTTTAAAAAGCAAATTACTCGCCGGCGATAAAAGTAAATCTGACCGGTGGCTATTTATCGGGTTAGTGGGGATGGTTCTGGTTTCCTTTGGCGCAATGGGCGGGTATATGCTGATCAAGCCCTCAGGCCGCTGGCTTATTGATTTGTCGATCGTACTCATAGCACTTTCCTATGTAGTGCTGATTCTCATGCCAATCATTAAAATCTACCAGCAGCGAAACACGATAAAATACTTCTTCACCATGCCGCTCAGCGCCAGCGTAGAACAAAATATTAAAAAAGAGGCCTTAACCGACGAGCGTTTTCTTGCGGATTTTGTACGCTTAGGCAAGCCTACCCTGGAGTTGGGGCTGCTCGAGATAAAGCACGAACGTGAGTTTCTGAGTAAAAGAATCAATCTTATTGTCGGCCCCGTCGATAAACTTGGTATTCTGCCAGGGATAATCTCTATGGTTATTACGTTAGCAAAACCTGTAGCAGGTCATGATTGGGTTATGGGGCTGGCATATGGCTATATCGGTCTGGTCGTTCTCTCTTTGTCATTTATAAATTTATTGGTGAAGTACGACCGCGTCATATCGTTAACCGAGGTTGCTCTTTCGCGCTGCGATGAAGTGAAGGGCGATGTACAGGGGTGAGGGCGGTCATAAAATGGCGGTGAATGATATGTAGCGAAAAGGATGGCCGCGCCGTGACTCTATTTCGGCCGGTCGGGGCTTCTCATCCCCCCGGTGGCGTGCAATAGGCGAAAAAAAAGCCCGTACTAGCGTACGAGCTCTTCTTAAAATATGGCGGTGAGGGGGGGATTCGAACCCCCGATACGTTGCCGTATACACACTTTCCAGGCGTGCTCCTTCAGCCACTCGGACACCTCACCATATTGTTTTGCTGCTCACCTTGGGTGGGCAACGGGGCGCTACTATAGGGAGTTGCGCTAAAACGGTCAAGCAGTATTTATTCTTTTGCTATCGTTCGGTTAAGCATTGAACACTGCCCCGTCGTAGCGCGGCGGGGCAGGCGTTTTAACGCTGTGAATCAAGCTGTTCGTTATTCTTCACCACGTCCTGCGCTTTGGCATAGCTCTCGATCAGCAGCTGGTATGCCGGGAAGACTTTAGTATAAACCTCAGCCCATTCTGCGGCGTCCGGTCGATTCCATGTGCGCTGCAGTTCGGAAGCGACCGCGGCGGTATCCATCGGCACGACGCCCGCCTGAACGACCCGGGCGAGAGTGATCTCCTGCGCCATCTTGCTATAGGTGCCGGAGGCATCGATGACGGCAAAAACTCTATAGCCGTCGGCGACGGCGGCAATCGCCGGGAACGCCATGCAAACGCTGGTAATCGTCCCGGCAATAATCAATGTTTTACGGCCGGTGGCCTTTACCGCGGCCACAAATTCCGGATTATCCCAGGCATTGATCTCCCCCTTACGCGCAATATAGTGCGCATGGGGCGCATTCTCATGGATCTCAGGGATTAGCGGCCCGTTCGGTCCCTGCGGCACCGATGCCGTGGTGATCACCGGAATACCGGCTAACGAGGCCATTTTTGCCAGCGCGGCGGCGCGCGCCCGTAACTCCGGCATCGGCATATCGCCTACGGTCTGGAAGAGACCGCTCTGGTGGTCGATCAGCAGCATGGCGGTATCATTGACATCAATAACAGGACGAGAACCATTAAAGTTAGCTGGGGTAGACATATTCTTCACCTCATTCAGTATCAGATTTGGCCGAAGCGGCCGCTATTAAAATCACGAACCGCTTCTGCGATTTGCGCTTTAGTATTCATCACAAACGGGCCGTAGCCCACGATCGGCTCCTGCAGCGGCTCGCCGGCCATCAGCAGCACTTTTGCGTGACTACTGGCCGCGAGGTGGAGCGTTTCACCTTTTTGGCTGAGCACCACCAGCTGACCTTCGCGGGCGTTACCCTCGCCGTTCACCACGATTTCACCTTCCAGCACCACCAGCGCCGTGCTCCAGCCAGCGGGCTGATGCAGGGTTACCTCATGACTCTGGTTTAGCTGCAGGTCCCATACGTTAAGCGGCGAAAAGGTATGCGCCGGTCCGACAACATCCTGATAGCGCCCGGCAATCACCCGCATGCGGCCAGCGTTATCCGGCAGCTCGGCGTCAGGGATGGCATCCGCCGTGATGCTTTGATAGCCGGGATGCGTCATCTTGTCTTTAGCCGGAAGATTGACCCACAGCTGAATCATTTTCAGCTCGCCGCCGGAGCGGGTAAATTCCGCCGAGTGGAACTCTTCGTGCAGGATCCCGGCGCCTGCGGTCATCCACTGCACATCGCCTGGTCCAATGACGCCGCCTCTGCCTGTTGAGTCTCGATGTTCAACTTCGCCGGAGTACACCACGGTGACGGTTTCAAATCCGCGATGCGGATGTTCGCCGACGCCGCGTTTCTCGGACCCTGCCGGGAAGTGATGAGGGCCTGCATAGTCAAGTAGCAGGAAGGGGCTTAGCTGTTCGCCGTGCGTCTGATAAGAGAACATTGAGCGAACCGGGAAACCATCGCCTACCCAATGCTGCGCAGGCGCGGTGTAGATTCCGGTAATCTGTTTCATGGCTTTCTCCAGTGCATCTGTTTCTGATGTGAATAAGCTTATATTCACCACTAATACTCCGGTAGATAGCAAAAACGGCCTATACTGTTCCAAAAATGGAACGATGGAGGAAGAATGCAGGATCTCAACGATTTAGCCTGGTTTGTGCAGGTGGTGGATCACGGAGGATTCGCGGCGGCGGGCAGAGCGCTCGATCAGCCTAAATCCAAACTGAGCCGGCGAATCGCCCAGTTAGAAGAACGCCTCGGCGTACGTTTGATTCAACGGACAACCCGTCAGTTTGCGGTAACGGAGGTGGGGCACACCTTCTATCAGCACTGCAAGGCGATGCTGATAGAGGCGGAAGCGGCAGAGCAGGCGGTAGAGACCCTGCGTTCCGAGCCCCGCGGAAGCGTCAAGCTGACCTGTCCGGTGACGCTATTGCATGCGCACGTCGGGCCTATGCTGGCGCGGTTTATGGTGCGCTATCCGGGAGTTAATCTGCAGCTGGAAGCCACAAACCGACGAGTTGATGTCGTTGGAGAGGGCGTTGACATCGCGATCCGCGTACGCCCAAGGCCGATAGAGGATAGCGATCTGGTAATGCGCGTTCTCGCCGATCGTGGTCACCGCCTGGTCGCCAGTCCACAGTTAGTAGAGCAAAAGGGGCAGCCTGTGGCGCCGTCAGAATTAAGCGATTGGCCGGGATTGAGCCTGGGCGCAGGCAAACATCAGCATAAGTGGCAGTTGACCGGCCCGGAGGGCGCACGGGCGGAAGTCTACTTTACACCCCGGCTGGTCACCACGGATATGTTGGCGCTGCGCGAAGCGGCAATCGCTGGCGTTGGGGTGGTACAGCTCCCTTTATTAATGGTGCGCGATCAACTGGCGGCCGGCGAGCTGGTGGTTGTCCTCGATGAGTGGCAGCCGCGCAGGGAGGTGATCCATGCGGTGTTTGCCTCACGGCGCGGGTTGCTCCCCTCGGTCAGGGCGCTGGTTGATTTCCTGAGCGAAGAGTATCAGCGGATGGAGGAGGATTAGCATTTGCCTGAATCCACAAGGCGCAGGCTGTCGAACAGAGTCTGAAGCCGCAGAAGGGGGCTGTTCCCGGAGGCGGCGCGATGCGCCTGTCCGGGCTACCGGGCGGTGGCGTGCAATAGACGAAAAAAAAGCCCGTACTTGCGTACGAGCTCTTCTAAAAATATGGCGGTGAGGGGGGGATTCGAACCCCCGATACGTTGCCGTATACACACTTTCCAGGCGTGCTCCTTCAGCCACTCGGACACCTCACCATATTGTCTTTCCCGTTATTGTCGGGAACGGGCGCTAATTTAGGGAAATACGTATCGCCCGTCAATCAACTTTTTAAAAAAATCGCGCGTTTAGCCAAACTTCAAGCAACTTGCTCCTTAAACGCGCGAGAATCGTTTTTTTTGTCACCATTCTCTTTTTCACACGCTCCCCGAACGAAATTTGCTATGCTGGCAAACCAATAGAAAACAACGAGTAAAACGCGGCGCTAACCTAACCTGCCTGTAGCGTCGGCTATCAGGAGCCTTTATGGATATCATTTTTTACCACCCGACCTTTGACACCCCTTTCTGGATTGCGGAACTGGAAAAACAGCTCCCCGGCGCGCGAGTTCGCGAGTGGAAATCCGGCGATGAACAACCCGCTGACTATGCGCTGGTCTGGCATCCGCCGGTAGAAATGCTGCAAGGCCGCGATTTAAAAGCCGTCTTTGCCCTTGGCGCCGGCGTCGATTCCATCCTGAGCAAACTGCATGAGCATCCGGAAATGCTGCCGTTGTCGACGCCACTATTCCGTCTGGAAGACACCGGCATGGGGTTACAAATGCAAGAGTATGCGGTGAGCCAGGTGCTGCACTGGTTCCGTCGTTTTGATGACTATCAGGCTTTAAAGCAAGAAGCGCGCTGGCAGCCGCTGGAGGAGTATCAGCGCGAAGACTTTCCCATCGGGATTATGGGGGCGGGCGTGCTTGGCGCAAAGGTCGCCGAAGCTCTGCAGTACTGGGGATTCCCGCTACGCATCTGGAGCCGTAGCCGCAAATCCTGGCCGCAGGTCACCAGCTTTGCCGGGGAAAAGGAGCTGAACGCCTTCCTGAACGGAACACGAGTGCTGATTAACCTGTTGCCCAACACGGCGGAAACCGTGGGAATTATTAACAGCTCGCGCCTGGCGCAGCTGCCGGATAATAGCTATGTGCTGAATCTGGCCCGCGGAGTACATGTGGTTGAAGACGCTCTGCTGGACGCGTTGAATAGCGGTAAGTTGAAAGGCGCGATGCTGGATGTTTTCAGCCGTGAACCGCTGCCCGAAGCGAGCCCGCTGTGGCGCCATCCGCGCGTGGCAATGACGCCCCACGTGGCGGCCGTTACCCGGCCTCTGGAAGCCATTGCTTTTATCGCCAAAACCATCGGTCAAATGGAACGGGGTGAAACGGTCAGCGGGCAGGTCGATCGCCAGCTGGGATACTAAGCGTCAGCCCCGCCTGCGCGGGGTTTTTGCTGCTCTCAGGCGCAGATTCCTGCTATTCTTGCCACAAACAGAGAAGGAGATTGTGATGTATCCTGTTGACCTACACATGCATACCGTCGCCAGCACCCACGCTTACAGTACCCTGCACGACTACATTGCGGAAGCCAAGCGCAAGGGGATCAAACTCTTTGCCATTACCGATCACGGGCCAGATATGGCCGATGCGCCGCACCACTGGCATTTTATCAATATGCGTATCTGGCCGCGTCTGGTGGATGGCGTTGGTATTCTGCGCGGTATTGAAGCCAACATTAAAAATACGCAGGGCGAAATAGACTGTACTGGCCCGATGCTCAATTCGCTGGACCTGATTATTGCTGGCTTTCACGAGCCGGTGTTTCCTCCGCAGGATAAAGCCACGAATACTGAGGCCATGATCGCCACCATCGCGAGCGGTACGGTGCATATCATCAGCCATCCGGGGAACCCGAAATTTCCCGTTGATATTCCGGCTATTGCCGCCGCCGCGGCGAAGCACCATGTGGCGCTGGAAATCAATAACTCATCTTTTGTCTCGTCACGCATTGGCAGTGAAGATAATTGCCGTGCCGTCGCGGCGGCCGTACGGGATGCCGGCGGTTGGGTGGCGTTGGGCTCAGATTCTCATACGGCATTCACGCTCGGTGATTTTACCGAATGCCGTAAAATCCTTGATGCCGTAGATTTTCCGCAGGAGCGGATTCTAAACGTGACGCCCCGGCGTCTGCTTAATTTCCTGGAATCGCGTGGGATGCCAGCGATTGCGGAATTTGCTGAACTTTAATTTGAATAACTGGAATAACTGAATGAACGAGTTTTCAATCCTCTGCCGCGTGCTGGGCTCTCTCTATTACCGTCAGCCGCAGGATCCGCTGCTGGTTCCGCTATTTACCCTTATTCGCGAAGGGAAGCTGGCGGCAAGCTGGCCGCTGGAGCAGGATGAACTGCTGGAGCGCCTGCAAAAGAGCTGCGATATGCAGGCTCTGGCTGCTGACTACAACGCGCTGTTTGTCGGTGAAGAGTGCAGCGTAGCGCCATTTCGTCGCGCATGGGTAGAGGGCGCTACGGAAGCTGAAGTTCGAGCTTTCCTCAGCGCGCATGGCGTTCCCACGGGTGAGGGCGCGGCGGATCACTTAGGATCCTTACTGCTGGCCGCATCGTGGCTGGAAGATCACGCGGCAGAAGATGAAAGCGAAGTTCTGGAAACGCTGTTTGCTGAGTATATTCTCCCCTGGTGCGGCGCATTCCTTGGCAAGGTTGAAGCGCATGCGACTACGCCGTTCTGGCGCACGATGGCTCCGCTAACTCGTGAAGCGCTTTCAGCCATGTGGGATGAACTCCAGGAAGAAGGTGAACAATAAATTGTGACTTAAATCACAATTAAAATGCAACGAGTGATTTCTTAATTCATTTAGTGTGTTCCATATCTCATTTGGCCGGCGCGTTTCTGCTATGATACGCGCCATGAACATACTCTTCGCAATCGCATTAACGACGGGCTTACTCTCTGCAATTTGGGGATGGGTAGCGGTCGCACTGGGTCTGCTGAGCTGGGCGGGATTTCTCGGCTGTACGGCTTACTTTGCCTGTCCGCAAGGTGGGTTAAAAGGGCTGGTTATTTCCACCTGTACGGTAATGAGCGGCGTAGCGTGGGCGCTGGTGATTATTCACGGTAGCGCGCTGGCGCCTCAGCTGGAAATGGTGAGCTACATCATGACCGGTATCGTGGCGTTTATGATGTGCATTCAGGCGCGCCAGCTATTACTCTCTTTTGTGCCGGGCACCTTTATCGGCGCCTGTGCGACCTTTGCCGCCAGCGGCGACTGGCGTTTGGTTTTACCTTCACTGGCGCTGGGGCTGGTCTTTGGCTACGCCATGAAAAATAGCGGCCTGTGGCTGGCGACGCGGGCGGAAAAGAATAAATCCCTGGCTAACGAAAGTCGTTAACCGCGCTTCGCTCATACTGCTTCTCAACCTTCCCTGTATTCATGTGTTAAAAGAGCCCTACGGGCTCTTTTGCTGTTTTTGGCAGAATATCGTCCATAGCCTTCTCCTTACTTAGTTTATTTTCCTCTATAAATCAGCACGATAAACTGTACTGATAGTCAGTGAATCGATTTTGTAATCATATTTATATAAATGCTGGTTATTTGTTTTTAAAATGTTAATACAATTGGGCTGAGGTAAAAAAATGTAACTCGATGCGCTCATGGATGGCTGTGCTTTTTTTAATAGCTAGACCAACAAGCAGAGGGGTTTTACAATGAAAACAATTAGATACATATCACTTGCGGCCCTGTTTTTTTTACCCACGAGTTTCAGCCCGGCGATTGCCGAACAGACAGTCGCCGGTGTTATTCATTTCTATGGAAGAGTTGTGGAAGCGCCCTGTCAGCTCAATGCTATCAAGAATCAGGTGGTGATGGATTGTCCGAGGGCGGAAACGGTGCGGATCTCTGCCCGTCAGCTGGAGAAAGGGGATGTTCACAATGAAAATATCCGTTCCGCGCAGTTGAGATATATTAACCCACAACGGACTCTCGCTATTCTGGACGTTGATTATCGCTAACCTCCGGCGCCCCCATGCTTTCGTCCCGGGGGCGATCGTGCCATATTATCCTCGTTTATCTATTTCAAGACGCATGCCGACAGGAGGAGAAATGGCTGTTCAACCTGAGGTAATTCTCGGCGACATTACCACGCTGGCGGTCGACGTTATCGTCAATGCAGCAAACCCTTCGCTGCTGGGCGGAGGAGGCGTAGACGGCGCAATTCACCGCGCAGCAGGCCCGGATCTGCTGGCTGCCTGCAAAGTTGTGCGCCAGCAGCAGGGGGAGTGTCCGCCGGGCCATGCGGTGATAACGACGGCAGGAAATCTGCCCGCCAGCGCGGTCATTCATGCCGTCGGGCCGATCTGGCACGGTGGTGACAGGCAGGAGGCGGAATTACTGGCGGACGCCTATAAAAATAGCCTGCAGCTGGCCTCGGCGAACAATTACCGCTCTATTGCTTTCCCCGCTATCAGCACCGGCGTTTACGGCTACCCTAAACACGCTGCCGCCGAGATAGCCATTAATACGGTGAATGCATTTCTTACTCGCTACCATCCTCTGGAACGCGTTTGTTTCGTCTGCTTTGATGCCGAAACCGCCAGTATCTATAACCGATTACTGGAGGAGAGTCGGGCACAACTCGGTCGCCATAATAAGTTATGATAGCTTCCTCCGATCGCGGGGATCCATCATGACAGGAGATTTATCGGTGGCTGAAGGGAAGGTTCTACAAAAACAACGGCTTCGCCGGACGGAGATTGTGGTCGCGGCGCAAAAATGCTTTGCTGAAAAGGGCCTGCACGGCGCCTCAGTGGCGGATATCGCGCGCCGGGCTGGTCTGAGCGTCGGCCAGCTTTATCGTGTTTTTGCCAGTAAAGAAGAGATTATCGAAGTCATCGTCAGCGAGATCGTGAATGCCAGAGTTGGCGAGATGGTTGCCGGGAATCATGATTTGGCCCGCATGGCGTCGGTTTTAGCCGGCGCGATCCCGGCGAGCGAGAATACGAAAAATGATAATTATCTGCTAATGGAAATTAACGCCGAAGCCTCCCGAAATCCGCGCCTGCGAGAAATCATGAACCAGGCCGATCGACGCCTGAAGGAAGAGGGGGGAAAACTTACCCGGCACTACCACCCCGAAATGACCGCTGAACAGATTAGCGTCGCCTGCGAATTTATCGCGATTTTAACCGAAGGGGCGGCGTATCGCTGCGACCTGGCGACTGCCCCGACGGTGGATAAAGCGGCGATGGAAATGCTTTATCGCGATGTCTTTAACCTGGTGTTCACGCGAAAATAGCGCTGCTGTGCTCGTATAGCGCAGCAGCATAATTTTTAACCGGCAGAAGTCTGCGGCTTCGCCGTTTTTTGCTGGAATTTTCCGGAAAAAAGAAAGCGCAACAGCGGTATTCGCAGGTGGATTTCATACAGGACCAGCGCAATACCCACCACAAATACCAGCCCGGTAATAAATCCCAGCGTATTGGACTTAATTATCGGCGTGATCCACGCCCCGTAGAGCAGAGTCAATGGATGGTGCACTAAATAGATAAACAGCGATGCGTTGACGAAATAGGTTACCCGCGCGGACTGGAAATTTAGCAGACGGTGGCCAAGCGAAAAGACCACGTTGACCATCCATAGCCCCAGCACCATGGTAATGACGGATTCCGTTTCATACATCCAGCCATCGCCGGAGCCGTACTGCTGATTCAGACGATAGGCGATAAAACCCAGTAGCGCTGCGGTATAGCACCAGGGGGAGGGCGTAGTGAACATGAGCTTCAGGCGTGAATTGATAAACGTCTGCGCGCCGAGAATAAAGAAAGGCAGATAAAACAGCGTCTGCATAACGACGAAATTGAACAGGCCGTTGCTGAGAATGGGCGGGTAAAGAATAAAAAGAGTGCGGCGAATGACCGCATACAGCACGCCCAGGGCAAGAAAAATCATCGATAGCTGACCTAATGTGACGGTGTCACCGAAGGTTGGCGCAGCGGCAGAACGCTGGCGCGTCAGCCATTTAAACATCACCACGCCCAACGAGGTCAGGACCACCAGGACGAGCAGAAACCACAGGTGGGAAATCAGCTCCCAGGCAAGGGTATTGAATTTGTCATAGCCTGAAAGCGTGTGCCAGTTTTCCGCTTTTCCGTTAACGTATTGCAGCATAATAAACTGCGGCAACGTCAGAAGAGGGATGGCAGTTAACATGGGAATGCCTACCCGCTCAACGCGAACTTTCCACCATTTCTTCAGCGGATAGCGTAGAAAAAGCATGTAGGAAAAATAGCCGGAAATAACAAAGAAGACCTGCATGCGAAAGGCATGGATGAAGTCGTTGAACAACGTCAACCACCACGACGGCTCTGCGCTGTTGACGTGCCAGCTGTGGCTGGAGTAAATAAGCGAGATGTGAAAAGGGATCCCCAACAGCATCAGCCAGGCGCGGATGCTATCGAAAAAATATTCACGCTGTACCGGAGTATTATTCATACAATATCACTACATTCTCAGACAAATCGTCTTATCACTCAACGTGATAACGTTTAAATTCTCTGCAACCCTACATGAACTCTGGTTATCTGTCTCCAGGATAAGCACGCAAAGTGCAATCGGGGCAGTGAACTGCGTATTCCCTGTGCCGCCAGGCCGAACAATGCAGGGATTATGTTGTCGGAATGCCTGAGTTTCCATTAAAATAGATCGGATCGATTTAAGCACACAAAGGGGGAAGTGCTTACTTATATGAAACATAAACCACAGATGATGAAAATGCGTTGGTTAAGCGCAGCCGTAATGTTGTCCCTGTGTACTTCATCTGCATGGGCATTCAGCATTGATGACGTCGCAAAAGAGGCACAAACGTTAGCCGGCAAAGGCTTTGAAGCGCCTAAAAGTAACCTGCCCTCTGCCTTCCGCGATATGAAGTATGCGGACTATCAGCAAATTCAGTTTAATCACGACAAAGCTTATTGGAATAATCTGAAAAGCCCATTCAAGCTCGAGTTTTATCACCAGGGGATGTATTTCGATACGCCGGTCACCATTAATGAAGTGACGGCAACCAGCGTACGTAAAATTAAATATAGCCCGGACTATTTTAATTTTGGCAACGTCCAGCACGACAAAGACACGGTTAAAGACCTCGGCTTTGCGGGCTTCAAAGTCCTGTATCCGATCAACAGCAAAGACAAGAATGATGAAATCGTCAGCATGCTCGGAGCCAGCTATTTCCGCGTGCTTGGCCAGGGTCAGGTATACGGTCTTTCCGCTCGTGGGCTGGCGATTGATACCGCGCTGCCTTCCGGCGAAGAGTTCCCGCGTTTTCGTGAGTTCTGGATTGAGCGTCCAAAAGCGACCGATAAACGCCTGACGATTTACGCCCTGCTTGATTCCCCGCGCGCAACTGGCGCCTATCGTTTCGTGATTATGCCCGGCCGCGACACCGTAGTGGACGTGCAGTCTAAGGTCTATCTGCGCGACAAAGTCGGCAAGCTCGGCGTGGCGCCGTTGACCAGTATGTTCCTGTTTGGGCCACATCAGCCGTCGCCGACCACGAACTATCGTCCGGCGCTGCATGACTCCAACGGCCTGTCCATCCTGGCCGGCAACGGCGAGTGGATCTGGCGTCCGCTGAATAATCCAAAACATCTTGCCGTCAGCAGCTATGCGATGGAAAACCCGCAGGGCTTTGGCCTGCTGCAGCGTGGTCGCCAGTTCTCCCGTTTTGAAGATCTCGATGACCGCTACGATCTGCGCCCCAGCGCATGGATTACGCCGAAAGGTGATTGGGGTAAGGGCAAAATCGAACTGGTCGAAATCCCGACCAATGATGAAACCAACGATAACATCGTCACCTACTGGACGCCCGATCAGCTGCCCGAACCCGGCAAAGAGATGAATTTCAAATACACCATCACTTTTAGCCGCGATGAAGACAAGCTGCACGCGCCGGATAACGCTTACGTTATGCAGACCCGCCGTTCTACCGGCGACGTCAAGCAATCGAACCTGATTCGCCAGCCTGATGGCACCATTGCCTTTATTGTCGATTTCACCGGCGCCGAGATGAAAAAGCTGCCCGCAGATACGCCAGTGACTGCCCAGGCCAGCATCGGCGATAACGCTGAAATCGTTGAAAACACCGTGCGTTATAACCCAGTGACTAAAGGCTGGCGTATGATCCTGCGCGTCAAAGTGAAAGATCCTAAGAAAACCACGGATATGCGCGCTGCGCTGGTCAATACCGACCAGACGCTGAGCGAAACCTGGAGCTATCAGCTGCCTGCCAATGAATAAGATAACGAAGTACATCGATGCATTGCCGCTGTCGGATGCAGAAAAGCGCGCGTTACCTGACGCGAGTCTGCAGGCCGTACATCAAGCACTGGACGCTGAACATCACGTTTATAAACGGGAAGATGACTCCCCGCTGGGGTCGGTGAAAGCCCGACTGGAGCATAGCTGGCCAGATTCACTGGCCGGTAATCAGCTGGTTAAGGATGATGAAGGGCGCACGCAGCTGAACGCCATGCCGAAAGCAAAACGTTCCTCTATGTTCCCGGACCCATGGCGTACTAACCCGGTCGGGCGCTTCTGGGATCGTCTGCGCGGACGCGATGTGACTCCGCGCTATCTCTCTCGCCTCAGTCAGGAGGAACAGGCGAGCGAGCAGAAATGGCGTACCGTCGGCTCTATTCGTCGCTATATTCTTCTGCTGCTCACCCTGGCGCAGACCGTCGTGGCGACCTGGTACATGAAAACCATTTTGCCTTACCAGGGCTGGGCGCTGATTAACCCGGCGGACATGGTGGGACAGAACCTGTGGATCTCCTTTATGCAGCTGCTGCCGTATGTGCTGCAGTCCGGGATCCTGATTCTTTTCGCCGTGCTTTTTTGTTGGGTTTCTGCGGGTTTCTGGACTGCGCTGATGGGCTTCCTGCAGCTACTTATCGGCCGCGATAAGTACAGTATCTCCGCGTCAACGGTCGGGAATGAGCCGTTGAATCCGGAGCATCGCACCGCGCTTATCATGCCTATCTGTAACGAAGACGTTGACCGCGTATTCGCGGGCCTGCGCGCGACCTGGGAGTCGGTAAAAGCCAGCGGTAATGCCGAGCACTTTGATGTCTATATCCTGAGCGATAGCTACAACCCGGACATCTGCGTGGCGGAGCAAAAAGCGTGGATGGAGCTGATTGCCGAAGTGCAGGGCGAAGGGCAGATCTTCTACCGCCGCCGCCGCCGCCGCGTGAAGCGTAAAAGCGGTAACATTGATGACTTCTGCCGTCGGTGGGGGAGCCAGTACAGCTATATGGTGGTGCTGGATGCCGACTCCGTAATGAGCGGTGAATGTCTGAGCGGCCTGGTGCGCCTGATGGAAGCGAACCCGAATGCCGGGATCATTCAGTCTTCACCCCGCGCGTCGGGTATGGATACGCTCTATGCGCGCTGCCAGCAGTTTGCTACCCGCGTCTACGGCCCGCTGTTTACCGCCGGTTTGCACTTCTGGCAGTTGGGGGAATCCCACTACTGGGGTCACAACGCGATTATCCGGGTGAAACCGTTTATTGAGCACTGCGCGCTGGCGCCGCTGCCGGGCGAGGGCAACTTCGCCGGGTCAATTCTGTCGCACGACTTCGTGGAAGCGGCGCTGATGCGTCGCGCCGGGTGGGGCGTATGGATTGCTTACGATCTTCCCGGCTCTTATGAAGAGCTGCCGCCAAACCTGCTGGACGAGCTGAAGCGCGATCGCCGCTGGTGTCAGGGTAACCTGATGAACTTCCGCCTGTTCCTGGTTAAAGGGATGCATCCGGTTCACCGTGCGGTGTTCCTGACCGGCGTGATGTCATACCTGTCGGCACCGCTGTGGTTTATGTTCCTTGCGCTCTCTACCGCTCTGCAGGTAGTGCATGCCTTGACCGAACCGCAGTACTTCCTGCAGCCGCGGCAGCTGTTCCCGGTCTGGCCGCAGTGGCGCCCGGAGCTGGCTATAGCCCTGTTTGCTTCGACCATGGTGCTGCTGTTCCTGCCGAAGCTGCTGAGCATTATTCTGGTTTGGTGTAAAGGGCCTAAAGAGTACGGTGGCTTTATCCGCGTCACGCTCTCTCTGCTGCTGGAGGTGCTGTTTTCGGTGCTGCTGGCGCCGGTACGTATGCTGTTCCATACCGTCTTTGTGGTCAGCGCGTTTCTCGGCTGGGAAGTGGTGTGGAACTCGCCGCAGCGTGACGATGACTCTACCCCATGGGGTGAAGCGTTTATGCGTCACGGATCGCAGATGCTGTTGGGTCTGGTCTGGGCGGTGGGCATGGCATGGCTGGATCTGCGTTTCCTGTTCTGGCTGGCGCCGATCGTGGTCTCGCTGATTCTGTCGCCGTTCGTGTCGGCTATTTCCAGCCGCGCCACCATTGGCCTGCGCACTAAGCGCTGGAAGCTGTTCCTGATCCCGGAAGAGTACTCTCCGCCGCAGGTGCTAAAAGATACTGACGCTTACCTGACGCTTAACCGCCAGCGTTCTCTGGACGATGGCTTTATGCATGCGGTATTCAACCCGTCGTTTAACGCGCTGGCAACAGCGATGGCTACTGCGCGCCACCGTCACGGGCATATTCTGGATATCGCTCGCGAACGTCACGTTGAACAGGCGCTGAACGAGACGCCGGATAAACTTAACCGCGATCGTCGTCTGGTCTTGCTGAGCGACCCGGTGACCATGTCGCGTATGCATTATCGCGTGTGGGCCGCTCCGGAGAAATACTCTTCGTGGGTGGCCGCTTATCAGCAGCTGACGCTGAATCCGCTGGCGTTAAAAACCAAGTAAGCCGTACCTTAAGGAAAATACCGGCAATAGTGCCGGTATTTTTTTGACCTGAGAATAGAGGTTGTTGATGAGAGTTTTGCTGGTTATCGCATTGACGCTGCTGCTGAGCGGCTGCGGGAGCATTATCAGTCGCACGGTGCCAGGGCAGGGCCATGGAAATCAGTACTATCCCGGCGTGCAATGGGATGTCCGTGATTCCTCATGGCGCTACATCACGATCCTCGATCTGCCCTTTTCGCTGGTGTTCGATACGCTTCTGCTGCCGCTTGATGCCAGCCATGGGCCTTACAACTAATTAGCGTTCATCCCATTCATCGGCCGCAGCCTGGCCCTCTTCGGTATCGAGCGAGGGTTCAAGCTGAAATTCACCTTCATCCCATTCATGCAGCGTGTTCTCTTCCAGCCACTCCTGGCGCAGCTCAATCTCATCATAATCACCGTCAAAGACGCTTTGCGCAGCCTGGCCGCTGAGTACTGGCAGGCATTCTCCCTGCTGATCTTCGTCGGCAAAAAATTCTGCCTGCCAGGCAATATCACCGTCCTGAAGCACGTACTTCTGGATATTTAACTGCTCAATGCTGGCGCTTTCTTCGTCGCTGTCCGGATTATTAGCCAGAAACTCCTCGCGGGCTGCATCGATTGCTTCTTCGAGCGTGGCATAGAACATCGAATCCTTTGGCATGGCTAACCTCCTAAGAAGAATAGAAATGAATACGATTCAATCTATAGAAGGCGGTTGGCAATGCGTCAAGGAGGGAGCATTAATTTACCGAATGATTGCCGGAACCCGGATTGTCCGTAGCCCGCTGACGACGAACGCGGCCAAGGGTCAGAGTTGAGTAAACCGCGTTAAACAGCACCACAAATGCGGTCACCAGAAAGACCGCCCGAAAACCGTAGTTGGCGGAGACCGACGCGCCGATCAGCGGTCCAGTGACGTTACCGATATCGCGAAACGACTGGTTATAGCTGAATATTCTGCCCGAGATTTGGCTGGTCGAGTTATACACCAGCAGCGTCTGTACCGCCGGCAGCAGCGCGCCGTCAGCGGCACCTAGCAGGAAACGCAGGATCCCCAATTGCAGCGGCGTCTGGACGAACGACATAGGAATCAGGAGCAGGACTGAAATCACCAGCGCGACGATCAGGATCTTCTCCGGACCAATACGATCGCCGAGCTTCCCGAGGCGAGGGGCGCTAAGCAGGGCGGCAATGCCGGGGACTGAAGCTATCATACCGCTGATAAACGCAATATTACTTACGTTGCCAGCAAGATCGCGCACGTAAAGCGTCAGAATCGGAGCGATGGAACCGGTAGCGACCTGGATAATCAGTGATGTAACAAACAGGCTCAGCACCAGCTTTGGACTTTTAAGCGACGAAAAGACGTCTTTCGCGCTGAGCATCTCTTTTTTGCTGACCGCGACAAAATTCTCGCGGATGAGAAACAGGGTAAATAAGAAACAAATAAACAGTACGCTTGCTGTCATAAAGAAGACGGTGCGTAACCCCCAGTGGTCGGCCAGGAAGCCGCCAGCCAGCGGCCCCAGCAGCGCGCCGCTAACGGCCCCCGTAGAGAGGGTCCCCAGCGCCCAGCCGCTCTTATGGCGGGGGATTTGCGTTGCGATCAGCGCATTGGCGTTGGGAATAAATCCGCCGAGCAGGCCTAACAGCGCGCGCAGGATCAGAAATTGCCAGATATTCTGCGCCAGCCCCATGAGCAGCATGACGATAGCCATACCGAGGGCTGAGCGCAGCAGCATTATTTTGCGCCCTTTGCGGTCCGCGAGTCCGCCCCAGAAGGGAGAAGCTACGGCAGAAAATAAAAAGGTAATGCTGAAAACCAGCCCTGACCACATATTCAGGGCACTGTGGCCGGTGACGCCGAGCTGTTCAACGTACAAAGGGAGAAATGGCATCACCAGGCTAAAGGCCGCCCCGGTTAAAAAGCAGCCGAGCCAGGTGACGGTGAGATTACGTTTCCAGTTAATAGGGGTATCAGCAGACGACATAGGATTCCACTGGCCTGCAGCGCAGGTCAAATAATTGAAAATATGAGCATGCTAATTATGCGCCTGAGAAATGACTGCCGCAATGCAGGAGAGCTTTTAAAGCTAAAGGAGGGGACTAAACAAGGCGACAAATCCCGCATCCGTGTTCAGATGCGGGATAACCAGGCGGAAAATGGAAAAGATTTAATAACGAGAAGGAACGCCTTCCGGACGCGTTTTAAAGCGGCGGTGCATCCACATATACTGCTCCGGCGCCATCAATATGCATTTCTCAACAACTTTATTCATCCACAGAGCGGTCGTCTCCGCATCGTCCAGCGGCGGATCGCACTCTGGCGGCAGGATGATCAGCTCATAACCTTTACCGTCGGGTTTACGGCGCGGAACGAAGGGGACGATGCAGGCTTTTGACATCTTTGCCAGCATCCAGGTGCCGGAGGTCGTCGCGGCCTGGTCAACGGCGAAAAACGGCACAAACACGCTGGCGGCGGGGCCATAGTCGTGGTCCGGCGCGTACCAGATCACTTCTCCCTTTTTCAATGCGCGGATCATACCCTTGAGATCTTTACGATCGATCATGTCTTTGTTGGAGCGCAGCCGTCCCCAGGTCTGTAGCCAGTCGATAACCGGGTTATCATTAGGGCGATAAACCCCGATACCCGGCTCATTGATGCCGAACATGCGGGCGCCCATTTCCAGGGTCAGAAAATGAATGCCAATAAGCAAAATGCCGCGCTTTTGCGCCTGTACATCGCGGATATGCTCTACGCCGATGGAGTCCGTCCAGCGCGCAATACGCTTCGTCGGCCAGAACCAGGCCATACCGGTTTCCATCAGCCCCATACCGACGGATTCAAAGTTTGCCACGACCATCCGGTGACGCTCTTGCTCGCTTTTATCAGGAAAACAGAGCTCCAGATTGCGATGGGCTATTTTGGCCCGGCGCTTCATTAGCCGCATGGCGATACGGCCAAGACCAGTACCGAGGCGATAAATCAGCGGATAAGGCAGCTGAACTACCAACCACAGCAGGCCGATTCCTAACCAAAGCAACCAGTAACGCGGGTGCAGCAACGCTGCGGAAAATTTAGGTAAATGGGTCATCTCATACCTGTTTAATTAAGCAACGTGTTCTATTATCGCATTTTTTTATGCCTCAGCCAAAATACCGGCCTCAGATGGCATTTAATGTTAATGCATGCAAATATGGGTGAGAAAAATGTAGCGCAAAATGTAGGGATGTAAATTAAGCGTGTTTGCTATATGATGCCCGCCGTTTATTTTACTCATTGACTATGCCGAGCAGGTACACCATGCCAGTGTTACATAACCGCATTTCAAATGAGACGTTAAAAGCGCAAATGTTGGCTGAAACCGAGCCGCGCACGACGATCTCGTTTTATAAATATTTCTCTATTATTGACCCAAAAGCCACGCGCGATGCGCTGTGGATTGCGCTGACTAAGCTTAATGTCTTTGGCCGAATTTACCTGGCTCATGAAGGGATTAACGCGCAAATCAGCGTCCCGCAAAGCCGGGTCGATGCGCTGCGCGAATTCTTATACGGTTTTGACCCCGCCCTCAATGGGCTCCGCCTGAATATCGCTCTGGACGATGACGGTAAATCATTTTGGGTTCTGCGCCTCAAGGTTCGCGATCGGATCGTGGCGGATGGAATTGACGATCCGACATTTGATGCCACGGACGTGGGGGATTATCTGAAAGCCGCAGAGGTTAACGCGATGCTGGACGATCCCAATGCGGTCTTTATTGATATGCGCAATCACTACGAGTATGAGGTTGGCCATTTCGAGAACGCACTGGAGATCCCGGCGGATACTTTTCGCGACCAGCTACCAAAAGCCGTGGAGATGATGCAGGAACATAAAGATAAGAATATCGTGATGTACTGCACCGGCGGTATCCGTTGTGAAAAAGCCAGCGCCTGGATGAAGCACAACGGATTTACTAAAGTCTCGCATATTGAGGGCGGGATTATCGAGTATGCGAGACGCGCCCGCGAGCAGGGGCTGCCGGTACGCTTTGTCGGTAAAAACTTTGTCTTCGATGAGCGGATGGGGGAGCGTATCTCAGATGACGTTATCGCCCATTGCCATCAGTGCGGCGCTCCGTGCGATAGCCACACCAATTGCCTGAATGATGGTTGCCATCTGCTGTTTATCCAGTGTCCTTCCTGCGCGGAGAAATTCGCCGGCTGCTGTAGCGAAGCCTGCATGGAAGAACATAAGCTGCCGGAAGAGGAGCAGAGAAAACTGCGTGCCGGACGGGAAAATGGCAATAAGATCTTTAATAAATCCCGCGGTCGTCTGAATACTAAGCTGGGGATCCCCGATCCTGAGCCGTCAGAAAAACCATAACCAGATAAGATCGATAAACGCCAGCAGCAGCCACAGCGCCAGGTAGATCATAAAATGTTCGCGGACGTTGTTAACCAGTAATTCAAACAGGCGACGCATCATCTCTCTCAGTTATTAACGGCCTCAAACGAGGCCGTTTCTTTTAGCGTAGTTGTGACGTTGGGCAGCGGGCAGTTATTTATTAAACCGCGCCAGTGAAAACGCAGATAGATCAAATCCAAAGGGTTCTTCAAGCGCGAACCGTGTGGCCAGTTCGCCTAAAACCGGAGCAAATTTAAAGCCGTGACCGCTCAGGCCGGTGATCAGCAGCGTATCCGGCTGGCCGGGTAGCATATCAATAATAAAGTCTTCGTCAGCAGTATTGTCATAGGTGCAGGATGCGCCGTGCAGGCAGCCGCCGATACCGGGCAACACGTTACGCAAGAAGCTAAAAGATTCTGAACCGTCCGTAGCAACAGAGCCAAACGGCTTGCGCTCCTCCGGAGTGGAAATAAGCTGCCCGTCGTTATGCTTACCGATTTTTAATTCGTTATCTTCTGCCGGGAAACCGTAAAACTGATCGCCATTGGCTAACTCGCCGGTAAACGCCGGGAAGTTATTTTTGCTGCTGTAGCGACCATCGGCCTGAAACCAGGCGAAAATTTTACGTACCGGTTGGACTGGGAGTTCTGGCAACAGACGCGTAACCCAGGTACCGGCGCTGACAAGGAGTTTTTTGCCGCTGTACTCGCCATCCAGCGTCTCAACGGTTACGCCGTCCGGTTGGTGGTGAATAGCAGAAACCGGGCAGTTGAACAATTGCGCGGCTCCCGCTTCGCGTGCCAGACGGATCCAGGTTTCAACGGCCAGTTCGCTGCGCAGTATCCCGGATGCGGGTTCAAATATCGCCCGGTAATCGTCAGGAATACGAATTTCCGGCCAGCGAGTCATCACTGTCTGCGCATCCATTTCTTCAATATTGAGCTGGAACTCGCGCGCGCTGCTGGCCACGTTGCGCAGAAAGTCGGAGTCGGCAGGCCCGAGGTTAATCACCCCTGTACGCTCAAAAACGGCTTCCCCACTGGCGGCGGCAAACTCATCCCATAGCTTCTGTGCACGTAGTACCAGAGGGACGTATCTTTCGCCTTCGCCGTAAGCATGACGTATCAGGCGGGTGGTGCCGTGATGGCTACCTTCCTGATGCGGAGGCTGATGGGCATCAATCATCAGTACGTTAAGCCCTGCCTGGCGAGCATAATAGCCTGCGGCAGCGCCGACGGAGCCGCTACCGATAATGATAAGATCGTATTGCATGGTGAGTTCCAGGTTATTGCTTTATTAGCAGGGTAATTAACAACCTGCTGATATACAAGCCCGAAAATAGTTCAGGCACCCGAAGGTGCCTGTTAGGTGAATATTAAGACATTTTGCTAAATCTTAATGCCTTCGATACTCATTTTCCTGGTATTCGCCTGATTCAATCTTCGCAATACCTGCTTCCAGAATAGAAATAAACTGACGTGCGACGTCCGTCGTTAGCCATAGCGTCTGGCCAATCTCTGCGTCTCTACTGCTTTCTTGAGCGGGGTTTTGGTAGTGCAGGCGCAACATCAGCGCATCGTAACTATCTACGGTGCTGATGTCCCATCCAACGAGGGGATGGGTCTGGATGACTTCATTATTCTTTTCCATCATAACCCCTTATTCATATGTTAAAAGACAACAGTTCTCGAGGTTTAATGCGTGTTTTTTGAAGCAAGTTAATTATATCAGCAGTCAAGAATAAACTCGAGAAATTAAATGAAAAAGAGATACATACGCTGCTGATTGCTGATTTTTTACGCAAACACAATTCAGTTATACGTTATTTTTGAAGGCGCTAAGCAAAAGCAATAGGGGAGAGTCTGAGTATCAAAAAAATAAAAAAGCCGGGGCGACCCGGCAAAAAGTTGCACAATGAGGGAGCAAATTTAATTGACTAGTCGCGGACAAACCAGTCGTCAGCGCTTTCCCAGGTTTCTTGCAGGATTTCGCTAATCCGGTCTTTGTCTTCTTTCAGGCCGCCGATAACCGACAGATTGTTATTAGCCGCGTAGCGAACCGTCACCTGGCTTGACGTCGAGGGGAACTGCTGTTCGATACGGCGGGAGAGTTCATTGTTCAGCGCATCTAAAGCGCCGTTGGGTAAGGCTGTCGATTTGGCGATAGAGACTTCAATACGCATAATTGCCCCCTGTGTAATGTACTGTTTATTTATACAGTATGGTTGTCGCATTTACAACAGGGGGAGAGGTATTTATTTCTTCATGCTCCAGCGCACGGTTTCTCCTGCCAGGAACGGCACCAGCGCGTCGCCAGGCAGAGCGATACTCTCTACCACCAGGCTCTCTTCGCGCACCAGCTCAACGTAGCCTTCATTGACCGGCAGACCGTAGAAGCGGGGGCCGTTAAGCGAACAAAAGGCTTCAAAGTGCTGCAGGGCGTTCATCTCCTCGAACACCGTTGCGTAGCTGCCCAGGGCGGTCGGGGCGTTAAAACAGCCTGCACATCCGCAGCTGGCTTCCTTACGATGGCGGGCATGCGGAGCGGAATCAGTACCGAGGAAGGCGCGGTCAAAACCGCTGGCCACCAGTTCGCGCAGCGCCTGCTGGTGAATATTGCGTTTAAGGATCGGCAGGCAATATAGATGGGGACGCACGCCGCCAACCAGCATATGATTGCGGTTAAACATCAGGTGCTGCGGGGTGATGGTCGCCGCCAGCAGCTCATTGCCGTCGCGTACGTATTCAGCGGCATCTTTGGTGGTGATGTGTTCGAACACCACTTTCAGACCCGGCAGGCGCCGACGCAGCGGCTCCATGACGGTTTCAATAAACCGCGCTTCTCTGTCAAAAATATCGATGTCCGCGTGAGTGACCTCACCGTGCACCAGCAGGGGCATTCCCAGCTTTTCCATGCGCTCCAGTACCGGCATGATTGCATCAGTGCTGGTGACGCCGTGGCTGGAGTTGGTGGTCGCATTGGCCGGATAAAGTTTGGCGGCGGTGAAAACGCCCTCGTTGAATCCGCGTTCCAGCTCAGCAGGGTCGAGCGTATCCGTCAGATAACAGGTCATCAGCGGCGTAAAATCGTGGCCCGCCGGAATTGCCGCTATGATGCGCTGGCGATAGGCAAGGGCGGCTTCGACGGTGGTGACAGGGGGTACCAGATTCGGCATCACGATCGCCCGGCCATAAAATTCACTGGTGTAAGGCACGACGGTTTTTAACATATCGTCATCGCGCAGATGGATATGCCAGTCGTCAGGGCGGCGGATTTTCAATACCTGGGATTGTGCTGTCATGGAAGGCTCCGGCTAAATAGGGTCAGTCATCAGGGCTGTTTTTGCCGGGCACTAAGGATAAGCGTAAACGTTTTCCTTTGCATCAACTTCCGTAAAAAAACGGGCGCTTCTGCGCCCGAACCGTTAGTTAGTGAACGGGATAATAATCTCACCCGGCTTAACCTCAATCCCTTTAGCATACTTTTTCGCCAACGCTTCGCCCGCGCTGGCGTCTTCGCGCAGGACGTAGGCAGGCTGCTGATTGAAGTAGCTACGCAGCGACTGATTAAGGTAAGGAATGAGCGTCTGTACCACGGACTGCAGTTTTTCAGGTTGAACCTTTGCGTCCACCACCTCCATCTCCTGCAGGAAAATGGCGCCTTTCTCTTTGTTGAAGGTCGGCAGCGCTTTTAGCTTCAGGTCAATGGTCGCTTTCTGGTTCCCGAATAGTGAATTCAGATCTAAATTAGCAACGCCGCTTAGCGTCACTTTATTGGGTTCTTCACGACCAATCGCGCTGGTCAGGTTTTGCAGTTCAATATGAGCATCCGCAACGCCGGGCAGGCCAATATCCTTGGCGAAGTGGTTACGTTTCTGCAGCGCCTGGTTGATCTCCTGCTCACTCACGGAATATTGCGTAAGCTGATTACAGCCGCTCAGCAGGCCGCTGACGATAAGCGCGGCCGCGATAAACATCTTTTTCATTGGATTCCTTAATGTCATGCCATGGGTTCATCCTGACACAAAGCAGCATGACCCGCCAGCGCAGGAGGTGCTAGCGGAAAAGACTTAAAAAGCGGGGGGAGGCAGCGAAGGACACTACCTTCCGCTGCCCTGAGCTTAAATAGCCATTGAGGAAAGCAGATTGATTTGCGTCTGTTTAGCCATATTGTCGCGATAGGCGGCCACGCGGCTCGGCCAGTTCACCCCGGCAACCAGCGTCAGATTCCGCAGGAGTGGGAAGAGATGAATATCATCTTCAGACAGCTCTCCGTTGACGGCGTTTGGCTGGACGATAAGTTTATCCAACGCGCGCAGATCGTCGCTGATGTTCTTAACCAGACCGGTAGAATGGGCGAGGTGATCGGCAAAGCTACCAATAGCCGCTTCCTTCTTATTCACAAAATAAGCGCGCGCCTCTGGGGTTGAGAATTCATCAAATGCGGATTTGGCGAAACGCGGGATCAACAGACGATTCGCGTAGACGTTGACCTTGCGCAGCCAGGTTTCAATAGCCGGGTTACGCGCTCCGGTCAGTAGCGGTTTTCCATCAAGTTTATCGACATAGTGCACGATATCCATGCTTTCTGGCATATAGCGACTATCGTCTTTTTGCAGGATGGGCGCCATTTTCTGGCCGATCATGCGGGTTGGGGTTGATTCATCATCGTTCAGGAGCGTGATCAGTTCGACAGGGATATTTTTCAGGCCGAAAATCATGCGGGCTTTCAGGCAGAACGGGCAGTGATCGTAGATATATAACTTCACGTTTCTCCTCCATTGTTGCTGAACTTCCTCAATTCAGTATGGAGGAGAAACGACGGTCCGGCAAATCAGGTGCGCGGCTCGAGCATACCGGACGTTGAACGTTTTGGACTGAACTGCCACCACAGAGCAACAAACGTCGCAAGACCGATCGCGCCCAGCATCAGCCACGGCAGCTCCGGCTGACCCGTGGCCTTACCGGCATCGAACAGCCAGCCGCCGCCTGCGTAGCCGAAAGCGCCGCCGAAGGCTAATCCCAGACGGCTAAAGCCCATATAGCTGCCGCGCGCTCTGGCATCCGCCAGCGAAGCGCCAAGCGTCTCGCGCGCAGGCTCGGCGATGATGGACCCGATATAAAACACGCAGATCAGCGTAAACAGCTGCTGCAGATTGCTGCTCAGGCCAATCGGCATCATTGCCAGCGTCATAATCAGCAGTCCGGCCATCAGCCGATGCTCAAGGCGAAACCGTTTTTCACTCCAGCGGGCAATCGGATAAAGCAGCGTCAGTGAAATGGTGGCTTCGATGGCATACATCCATTTTACCGCCGCCGGAGAACCCGCAATATCGTTAACCATAATCGGCAGCATTAACATGACCTGTACTGCCAGCATGTAATATCCGGTTAGCGTCAAGACGTAGGTGACAAATCGTTTGTCACGCAGCACGCGGCCCAGCCCTTCACGAACCGGCGTTTTAACCGTTGACAGCTTCCAGGCCGGGAGATACCAGGCATTGAACGCCGCGCAGGCGATAAACAGGGCCGCTCCAGCGCTGCACACCAGACGAAAATCATACTGCAGCAGCCAGCTACCCAGCAGCGCGCCGATCACCGCCCCGGCGCTGTCCTGCATCATCAGAATGGAGAAGAAACGCCCGCGCTGGTGTGGGCGAACCAGCTTAACCACCAACGCCGCCCGCGGGGGATCGAACAGCGTGCCGCCGAGACCGGAGAGTATGCAGGATAACCACAGGACCCATGGTTCATGGGCGACGGCCATCGCGGCGAAACCGGCAGCTCGCATCAGCATGCCGGTGACGATCATCGGTTTGGCGCCAAAACGGTCGGCAATCGCACCGCCGAATATCCCTAAACCTTGCTGCACCAGTTGACGCAGCCCGAGCGCAATGCCGACCATTAGCGCGGCCCACCCCATCTGATCGACAAAGCGAATAGAGATGAGCGGGAACACGACGAAAAAGCCGAGTACGACCAGCATGTTATCAACTAACAGGAAATATTTACCCAGGCTCCTTGCCTGCGATACGCGGGACATTTCCCCTCCCGGGAAAAATAAGAATAAGCTCTGATATTTTGCGGGGTTAATGGCTATTTTCCCAGCTAACTCGCGACAATATTTTTTTATCAAAATGCAAGAACGATAGAGGCTATTCATCGAAAAGCAGAGATGGTGCAGAAAATGGTATGTTGCTGTTTTCACACATCCCTGCAGGACAGGTATAGTAAAGTCAGCAAGTATTGCGTCAGGGGAACAGGAGAGGGGAATGTTTGGCTATCGCAGTAACGTACCGAAGGTGCGTTTGACGACGGATCGGCTGGTGGTGCGGCTGGTACACGATCGTGACGCCTGGCGTCTGGCCGATTACTACGCGGAAAATAAAGGGTTCTTAAAACCCTGGGAACCAGTGCGCGACGACAGCCACTGTTATCCTTCCGGCTGGCAGGCGCGTTTATCGATGATTTCGGAGTTTCACAAGCAGGGTTCGGCATTCTATTTTGCGCTGCTGGACCCCGAAGAAAAAGAGATTATCGGCGTGGCGAATTTTTCGAACGTGGTGCGCGGATCGTTTCATGCCTGCTATCTCGGTTACTCTATCGGAGAGAAATGGCAAGGGCAGGGGCTAATGTTTGAAGCGCTGACGTCGGCAATTCGCTATATGCAGCGCACGCAACATATCCATCGCATAATGGCAAACTATATGCCGCATAATCAGCGTAGCGGCGATTTGCTGGCGCGTCTGGGTTTTGAAAAAGAGGGTTACGCCAAAGATTACCTGCTCATTGATGGGCAGTGGCGCGATCACGTACTGACGGCGTTGACGACACCGGACTGGACCCCGGGTCGCTAAGGAGACATCATGAAATATCAGTTAACCGCGCATGAGGCGCGAGTCATTGGCTGTCTGCTGGAAAAGCAGGTCACCACGCCGGAGCAGTACCCCCTGTCGGTCAACGCGGTGGTGACCGCCTGTAATCAGAAAACGAACCGTGAACCGGTGATGTCGCTCAGCGAAAATGACGTGCAGGAGCTCCTCGATACGTTAGTTAAGCGTCATTTTTTGCGTACGGTAAGCGGTTTCGGCAATCGGGTGACCAAATATGAACAGCGCTTCTGCAACTCTGAATTTGGCGACCTGAAATTAACTCCAGCGGAAGTGGCAATTATTACCACGTTGCTGCTGCGCGGGGCGCAGACGCCCGGAGAACTGCGCGGGCGGGCGCAGAGAATGCATGAATTCAGCGATATGGCAGAGGTGGAAAGCGTCCTCGAAAATTTGGCTACGCGAGACGACGGCCCCTATGTTGCACGTCTGCCGCGGGAACCCGGGAAGCGTGAAAGCCGCTATATGCACCTGTTCTGCGATGATATGGATTCGCTGATTACCGCCGTTGAAGCCGTTTCGCCGGCGGGTGACGATCTCCAGGCCCGCGTTGAGGCGCTGGAAGCGGACGTCGCTGAACTTAAAGCGCGTCTGGATTCACTGCTGCCTCATTCAGGAGATTAAGCATGTCGGCGAAACTACGCATCGGCGTCGTTGGTTTAGGTAGCATTGCGCAAAAGGGCTGGCTGCCGGTGCTGGGAGCAGCGGATGGCTGGACGCTACAGGCGGCGTGGTCGCCGGGAAAAGAGAAAGCGCTGCGCATCTGTGAAACGTGGCGTATCCCCTATGCGGATACTCTGGAACAGCTGGCGGCGCAGTGTGATGCTGTATTCGTCCATACTTCAACGGTTTCACATTATGAAGTGGTTAGTCGGTTACTCAATGCCGGAGTTCATGTCTGCGTTGATAAACCGCTGGCCGACAAGCTTAGCGATGCGGAGACGTTGGTTGAGCTGGCGGCCCGCCGCCGTCTTACTCTTATGGTCGGATTTAATCGCCGCTTCTCCCCTCTCTATCGCGAACTTAAAGCTCAGCTCGGTAACGCGGCTTCGCTGCGGATGGATAAACACCGTAGCGACAGCGTGGGCCACGATCTGCGCTTTACGCTGCTGGATGACTATCTGCATGTCGTCGACACCGCACTATGGCTGGCGGGCGATAAAGCCCGTTTAAACGGCGGTACGCTGCTCACGACGGCCCAGGGTGAAATGCTTTATGCTGAACATCATTTCAGCTGCGGGATGATCCAAATGACCACCAGTATGCACCGCCGCGCTGGAAGCCAGCGGGAGTGGGTGCAGGCGGTAACCGACGGTGGATTATATGAAGTCCGTGATATGCGGGAGTGGCAGGAGGAGCGGGGGCGCGGCGTGATCCAGCGTCCGGTCCCCGGCTGGCAGACCACCCTTGAGCAACGAGGATTCACCGGCTGCGCCCGGCATTTTATCGAATGCGTGCAAAATCAGACGGTTCCTGAAACCTCCGGCGAACAGGCGCTGCTTGCTCAGCGTATCGTGGAGAAACTCTGGCGCGAAGCAATGAGCGAATAACCCGTTGTAACAACTGGCAGTAGTAATTCATTATGAACCCGGTAGACTATCGCCACTTTCCAGCGCCCGCCTGAGCGGGCGTTTTACTCCAGGGTTGTGGAATAACACGTTAATGAATCTTTTAAAATCACTGGCGGCCGTCAGTTCGATGACCATGTTTTCGCGCGTGCTGGGTTTTGCGCGCGATGCGATTGTGGCGCGTATTTTTGGCGCAGGGATGGCCACCGACGCCTTCTTCGTTGCTTTCAAACTTCCGAATCTATTACGGCGTATTTTTGCTGAGGGCGCGTTCTCACAGGCTTTTGTGCCGATTCTGGCGGAATATAAAAGCAAGCAGGGTGAAGATGCGACCCGGGTTTTCGTCGCCTATGTTTCGGGCTTGCTGACGCTGGTGCTGGCGCTGGTGACCATCGCTGGTATGCTGGCGGCACCGTGGGTGATCACCATCACCGCGCCGGGATTTGCCAATACGCCCGAAAAGTTCGCCCTGACCACTCAGCTCTTGCGCATCACTTTTCCCTATATTCTGCTGATCTCCCTGGCTTCACTCGTGGGCGCCATCCTGAATACCTGGAACCGCTTTTCGGTGCCTGCTTTTGCTCCGACTTTCCTGAACGTCAGCATGATTGGTTTTGCGCTGTTTGCCGCGCCCTACTTTAATCCGCCGATGCTGGCCATGGCGTGGGCGGTGACGGTTGGCGGTATTTTGCAGCTTGCCTGGCAGCTGCCGCATTTGAAGAAAATCGGCATGCTGGTGCTGCCGCGAATCAACCTCAAAGATGCTGGCGCGGTGCGGGTGGTGAAACAGATGGGGCCGGCGATCCTCGGCGTCTCGGTTAGCCAGATTTCCCTGATCATCAATACCATTTTTGCCTCGTTCCTCGTCTCCGGCTCGGTGTCATGGATGTACTATGCCGATCGCCTGATGGAGTTTCCGTCCGGCGTGCTGGGCGTGGCGCTGGGGACCATTCTGCTGCCTTCTCTGTCCAAAAGTTTTGCCAGCGGCAATCACGACGAATACTGCCGTTTGATGGACTGGGGATTGCGCCTGTGCTTTCTGCTTGCGCTACCGAGCGCCGTGGCGTTAGGGATACTGGCCAAGCCGCTGACGGTCGCGTTATTCCAGTACGGAAAATTTACCGCCTTTGATGCCGCGATGACTCAGCGCGCGCTGGTCGCTTATTCCGTTGGCCTGATGGGACTCATTGTGGTGAAGGTACTGGCTCCCGGCTTCTATTCGCGTCAGGACATTAAAACGCCGGTGAAAATTGCCATCGTCACGCTGATCATGACGCAGGTTATGAACCTCGCCTTTATTGGTCCGCTAAAGCATGCCGGTCTGTCATTGTCGATTGGCCTGGCGGCCTGCCTTAACGCCGGGCTGCTCTACTGGCAGCTGAGGAAACAGAAAATTTTCACCCCTCAGCCCGGCTGGTTCCTGTTCCTGCTGCGCCTGGTGATTGCCGTCATCGTGATGTCTGCGGCGCTGCTGGGCGTGATGTACCTGATGCCGGAGTGGTCGCAGGGGACGATGCCGTTCCGCCTGCTGCGTTTGATGGTAGTCGTGGTAGCGGGTGTCGTCGCCTATTTCGCGACGCTGTTGCTGCTGGGCTTCCGCGTCAAAGAGTTTGCTCGCCGCACGGTCTGAGTTCTCTTCCTGACACAAAAGCCGCCCTGTATTGCCAGCAGGGCGGCTTTTTTTTACCTGACGGTTCGTTGCGCCGAAACGACCCTCGCGCTTTCTATCAGGCGGATGCCGAGGGCGATAGCGCCGGTAATGACGGCGAGAGTCACTACACCGCTCCAGCCTGCTATCACATACAGTTTGCTTCCCAGCACTGAGCCGAGCGACATTCCGATAAACACGCCGGTAAACAACAGCGCATTGAGACGACCGCGCGCCTGAGGCTCCAGACCATACACCAGGTTCTGGTGCGCCACGAGGCTGGATTGCAGTCCAAGGTCAAAACCGACGGCCGAGATGGCAATCAGGATCAGCTGGCCATGCGGCGGTAGCGCAGGCAGCAGAAACATCAGGGCAAAAGAAACGGTAACCAGCGCCGCGCCCATTTGCGTGACTTTTTCGGCTCCGAATTTATCGGCCAGGCCGCCAGCCAGCGGGGCGGCGAGCGCCCCGGCAGCGCCTGCAATACCAAAGCCGCCGGCTACCGCGCTGCCCATTTGATAGTGCGCCAGTAACATGACCGCCAGGGTGGACCAGAATGCGCTGAAGGCGATAGAGAGGAACCCCTGGGCGAATGCGGCGCGACGCAGTGCCGGATAGCGTTTCCACAGGTGGGCCATCGATTTTATCAGCTGCGGATAAGTCAGGTTTGAGTGAATTTCAAAGCGCGGCAGCACGCGCCACATCAGCAGACCAATCAGTGCAATACTGACCGCAGCGGCCTGATACATCACCCGCCAGCCGAATAGCGCACCCACCAGCCCGCTCACCGTCCGTGACAGCAGGATCCCCAGCAGCAGGCCAGTCATGACCGTACCCACCATTTTCCCTTGTTTACCCGCAGGAGCCAGAATCGCGGCAGCTGGTACGATATCCTGCGCCATTGTCGCAGCCATCCCGATCAGCAAACTAACCATCAACAGAGAGGTGAGCTGACCGGTAAGGCTGCAGAGCAGCAACAGGACCGCCAGCGCGGCGCTTTTCATCAGGATCAGCTTTCTGCGATCGTGACGGTCGCCAAGCGGTAGAAGGAAAAGTATACCCAGCGCATAGCCCGCTTGAGTCAGGGTCGGAACCAGACCCATACCCTCAACGCTCAAATGCAGGTTTGCTCCCATTAGCGGCAGCAGCGGCTGCGCGTAATAGATAGCGGCAACGCTGAAGCCTGCGCCGAGCGCAAGGATAAAAATTACCCAGCCGGCTGCGCGGGAGGTGAGTGGTGTCGGTGTCATGAATGATTCCTCTTAGAAGCGATGGCGCTATTTTTCCCGTAATGAGGCTGGCGCGGTAGATAGCCCGGTGGTAAAACGGTTATACGCTAAACGTATAGGCAGAATAAAAATGAAGAAGCAGGAGCGTATAGATCGTATCGAATTGATGCGTACGTTCATTCGGATTGTCGAAGCCGGGTCTCTCTCCGCTGCGGCGGTCCAGATGAACACGACCCAGGCGACGGTAAGTCGACGACTCCAGTCGCTGGAAGGGCTGCTCGGCGCAAAGCTGATCCTGCGTACCACCCATGCGATGAAGCTGACCGATGACGGCGAGCGCTGTTACCAGCATGCCCGACAGATCGTCGATGCGTGGCTGGCGCTGGAAGACGACCTGCGCATCACCGATGACCGTCCGGTGGGGATATTAAGGGTACGGGCGCCGCATGCGTTTGGTCAGCAGCAGCTGCTGGGGCCGCTGGTGGACTTTCTGCAGCGCTATCCCCAGCTATCGGTCGAATGGATGCTGAATGATAAAAACGTGGATTTCCTGAGCGATGGCATCGACTGCGCGATTCGCGTGGGGGCTGAGGTGGATCCGGCTACGGTGTCGGTCCTGCTGGCCGAGGTGCCGCGCAGCGTAGTGGCATCGCCGTCGCTGCTGGCGAACTATCCGCCGTTAACCGAGCCGCAGGAGATGTCGCTGCTGCCCTGGGTAGCCATCAGCACGTTCTATCAGCATGAGGTGATGCTGCAATCAGAGGTGGATGAGCAGCTTACAACCTTTAGCATTGCTCCGTGCCTGAGTACCGACAGCGTACATGTCGCCCGCAATACCGCGCTGGCGGGGCTGGGCGCGGCGATTGTTTCGAGCTGGGCGGTAGCGGAGGATATTGCCGCCGGGCGGCTGGTGGAGCTATTCCCGCAGTGGCGTGCCTCTCCGCTGCCGGTACATCTTGTCTATCCCTGGGCACGCTATTATCCGACGCGGTTGCGTAAGTTTCTCGATTTGATGCGCGAGGTTATGCCGCAGATTGCGGGGATGCAGCGACCGGAAGGGGAATAAAAAAAGACCGGCCGCTGGGGCCGGTCTGGTAGGCGTTACTCTACGGGCTGCGGACGGGTAGGCCCGGCAGCGGCTTTATGGGTCGCGCTATGGCCACCAGCAGCGCCCTTACCGTCAAAATCAAAGCTCGGGCGAACCCAGTCGCTTTGACGAGGCGCTTCAGGGACGTAGTCTGGCGCAGGCGCGCGGGTCATCGGCGCGGTGGCGTGACGATTGGCGACCTTAACGACCGGCACAGTCGTGACAACAGGTTGAGTCTTCACTACCGGCTCTGCCGCCGGTGCCGGCTCAACCACCGGTTCGGAGACGACAGGCGCTTCTTCAACAGCGGCCGCGGCTTCTTCAACCGCAGCAGGTTCAGCGACCGCTGCTTCCGGCTCGACAGCCTCTTTCGCCACGACGTCGACAGCTTCTGCGACAACCTCTTCGGCGACGGTTTCATCAGCCTCGGCAATCAGCTGCGGCTGTTCATCAACCGGTGCGGCGATAGCTTCCGGGTGCGTGGTTTCGACAACCGGAGCTTCAGGTTCGTTCATCATCGCCACAGGCTCAGAGATGACGACCGGCTCAACAACGCGCTCTTCAACTACCTCCGGGGCAACCACTTCAGAGACAGCCGGTTCAACGGCGGCCGCAGGGGTGATAACGGGGTCAACCGCGGTGGTAGCGAACTCCTGTACCTGCGCTTCTTCTTGCTGCTGGTCCTGCGGGCGAACGACAGGGTAACGGATCCACACTTTACCAGATGCCATTTCCGGCGATGCGCAGGCTACGGTCAGCGGCATCGGGGATTGCGTCGGGTAACGCTCATCACGGTAGCGACGACGGCGTTGGCCGCTTACGCGCAGGTGACGAGGGGAACGGCGCGAACGACGCGGCATACCGTTAGCTTCGCGTGCTTCGCCAGTATCGTCATGTTCCGCAGCGGTTTCAACAACTGCCGGCAGGTCGACTTTCGCCAGTTCCGTGCGCGGAGCTGCGGCCTCGGGTTGGACGGCTGGCGCTTCGATGACCTGAGGCGCGGCTACCGGCTCGACAACCTGCTCAGCGGCAGCAGATTCAATACGTACCTTCTGCGACAGCTGGCGCGGCTTGCGGCGCGGCATGGTCTGCACGCGTTCTTCCTGCTCGCTATCCTGTACGACCGGTTCTTCACGAGTTTGCGCTTTAGCTTCCTGCTGAACCTGACGCTTCTCGTCGTTACGACGGCGATTGCGTTCACGGCGCGGCGGTTGATCATCGCGAGCTTTGCCTTTATCGCTATCTTCTGCCGTTGTCTGGCGGATGTCGCGAGGTTCGACGTTCTGCTGCTTCTCGCGGCGGTTACGGCGGTTTTCTTCGCGAGATTCACGAACTTCGCTATTCTCGGCACGATTGTCGCGGTTGTCACGATTATCGCGGTTATCCCGATTATCGCGGCGGTCGTTGCGATCGCGGCGGTTGTTGGCGCGCGGTTTGCGACGTTCCTGCTGGCGCTCGGATTTCTCCTCCGCTTTTTTCTCAACCTGGACTTCAGCCGGCTTAGTTTCTTCTGCGCCGGAGAAGATATTTTTCAGGGCGCTGAAGAAGCGTGCAACCAGACCCGGCTGCGCTGGCGCTGCCGACTTAGGTGCGGAAGCGGCTGGTGTTCCGACGGCAACCGTAGCTTTAGCAGGCTCTTGCTGAGCCGGCGCTGGTGGGGCATCAGGCATGACAAAAGCGGCCAGCGCCGGTTGCTCCGGAAGTTTACGCTCGGCCGGCTCTTCATCAGAAGGCATAGCCATCTCTTCTTCGTGCAGTTTCGGCAGCAGATAGCTCAGCGTGGAGGTCTCTTCACCCTTACGTACGCGCAGAACGGAGTAGTGCGGCGTTTCCATCTGATCGTTTGGCACGATGATGACGCGTACATCGGCCTGGCGGGTTTCAATGGCGCTTACCGCAGCACGTTTTTCGTTCAGGAGGTACGAAGCAATCGGCACCGGAACGATAGCGTGAACTTCTTTAGTGTTCTCTTTCAGCGCTTCTTCTTCGATCAAGCGCAGAATGGAAAGCGACAGCGATTCGTTATCGCGTACGGTACCCGTTCCGCTACAGCGCGGGCAGACGTGATGGCTGGACTCGCCAAGCGACGGGCTCAGACGCTGACGCGACATCTCCAGCAGGCCAAAGCGTGAAATGTGGCTGATCTGGATGCGCGCTCTGTCCTGGCGTACGGCTTCGCGCAGGCGGTTTTCTACCGCACGCTGGTGACGTACCGGGGTCATATCGATGAAGTCGATAACGATCAGACCGCCGAGGTCGCGCAGGCGCAGCTGGCGAGCAATTTCATCGGCCGCTTCCAGGTTGGTGTTAAACGCCGTTTCTTCGATGTCGCCGCCGCGGGTAGCACGGGCGGAGTTGATATCGATAGCGGTGAGCGCTTCGGTGCTGTCGATTACGATAGAACCGCCAGAAGGCAGGCGCACTTCACGCTGGAAAGCGGATTCAATCTGCGACTCGATTTGGTAGTGGCTGAACAGCGGAATTTCACCGGTGTACAGCTTGATTTTGCTGCTGAAATCCGGACGCCCAAGAGCCGCGATATGCTGGCGCGCCAGCTCAAGCACTTTCGGGTTGTCGATAAGAATTTCGCCGATATCCTGACGCAGATAGTCGCGGAAAGCGCGCACAATCACGTTACTTTCCTGATGGATCAGGAACGGAGCAGGGCGGCTTTCAGCGGCTTTCTGGATGGCTTCCCAGTGCTTCAGGCGGAAGCTTAAGTCCCACTGCAGCGCTTCGGCGGATTTGCCGACGCCAGCGGTGCGAACGATAAGTCCCATGCCATCCGGCAGCTCAAGGCTGGCCAGCGCTTCTTTCAGCTCGGTACGATCGTCACCCTCGATACGGCGTGAAATACCGCCAGCGCGTGGGTTATTCGGCATCAGTACCAGGTAGCTGCCCGCCAGGCTGATAAAGGTGGTCAGCGCGGCGCCTTTATTGCCGCGCTCTTCTTTATCAATCTGCACAATCACTTCCTGACCTTCACGCAGCACGTCCTTGATGTTAGGGCGGCCGTGGGAACTGTAGTTGGCAGGGAAGTATTCGCGGGCAATTTCTTTAAGAGGGAGGAAACCATGACGCTCGGCGCCATAATCAACAAACGCGGCTTCGAGACTAGGTTCAATACGAGTGATTTTGCCTTTGTAGATGTTCGCTTTTTTCTGTTCGTGCCCGGGGCTTTCGATATCCAGGTCGTACAGGCGCTGCCCATCAACAAGGGCGACGCGCAACTCTTCCTGCTGAGTTGCGTTGATTAACATTCTTTTCATCGTAACTTACTCATTATTCTTACATTGACGACTAAGCTACGGGCAGAGTAACGCCTTACCGGGGGAAACCGATGGCCTCGTGTCTGTTTCACGTCGCCAACCTCACGGTTGTCGCGCGCTTAAGAGGCGCAGAGTGTCGGTCGCCTGTATTTCAAACGGAAACACAGCGCAATTATCAGGGGAACTGCCTGGGATGTATCACCAGAGAAGATTCCATTTATACCCATCGTTTTTCAAGCAGCAGGCGTGGCGGCTTAACCTGCTCATTCTAATCATTTGATCGAAATGAGCGCCGGGATATCCCAGTGTGAACGCCTTCCTGCGACGTGAAATCCATAGAGCCTGTACCGGTAAGGACTGCAACCCGCAGCCCGCTAACTGTCTGAAAGATCAATACGTCTTACGCCATTGCTGCGTTGATGATCGGTCAGACAAAATTGGTCATTCCGCTAATTTCTTGTTCTAACAAGTTTCAGCACGGAAAACGGCATCATTATTCCATTGCTAAGCTCGTTATAGCAAGTTGACTTTCACCTTTTATCACCCGGTTACCCACAGTTTTTTCACCCGCGTATACGGATTGTTCTAATAACAAACAAAACGATGATGAAGCATGCGGCGAAAACCGGATGATAATAAATATAAGCATATAAAAATGAGTGGCGCTAATGCGTCGGGCTATTTAGAATCGCGCACCATGAAAACTGAGATCCCAAGCGTAAAAATGGTTGCCATTGCTGATGATGAAGCAGGGCAACGTATCGACAACTTTTTGCGTACGCAGCTGAAGGGCGTACCAAAGAGTATGATTTATCGCATCTTGCGAAAAGGCGAGGTGCGGGTCAATAAAAAGCGCGTCAAGCCTGAGTATAAGCTGGAAGCCGGCGACGAAGTGCGCATTCCGCCGGTCCGCGTCGCGGAGAAAGAAGAAGAGGCGGTCTCTCCCCACCTGCAGAAAGTTGCTGCGCTGGCCGATGTGATTTTATATGAAGACGATCATATTCTGGTGCTTAATAAACCTTCCGGGACAGCGGTACACGGCGGCAGCGGGTTGAGCTTCGGCGTGATTGAAGGTCTGCGCGCGCTGCGCCCGGAAGCGCGCTTCCTTGAGCTGGTGCATCGCCTCGATCGCGATACCTCTGGCGTTCTGTTGGTCGCCAAAAAGCGTTCCGCGCTGCGTTCCCTGCACGAGCAGCTGCGCGACAAAGGAATGCAAAAAGACTACCTGGCGCTGGTGCGCGGGCAGTGGCAGTCCCACACTAAAGTGGTGCAGGCTCCGCTGCTGAAGAATATTCTGCAGAGCGGTGAACGCATCGTGCGGGTTAACCAGGAGGGGAAACCGTCGGAAACGCGTTTTAAAGTCGAAGAGCGTTATCCCCATGCGACCCTGGTGCGCTGCAGCCCGGTAACCGGCCGTACCCATCAAATCCGCGTGCATACCCAATATGCCGGTCACCCTATCGCTTTTGATGATCGCTACGGCGACCGGGAATTCGATAAGCAGCTGTCAGGCACCGGCCTTAACCGGCTGTTCCTGCATGCGGCGGCGCTGAAGTTTACGCATCCGGGGACAGGGGAAGTGATGCGTGTTGAAGCGCCTTTAGATAACCAGCTTAAGCGTTGCCTGCAGGTTTTACGTAACACGAAGTGATACGGACTTGCTCAGGGCTTGAGCCACTTATCAAGCCAGGGGAACACTTCATCCTGCTGTTCTTGATAAAAGACGTGGCCCAGTTCCGGCCACGTTCTGGTCTCCAGCTTATCCTGCGCGTTCTGTGACGCCCATACGTTATGCACCTTAGCGAAGGCGTCATTAACGGCTGCAGCGGGAAACAGCTTATCCTGCCCTCCGCTATAAATCAGCATCGGCCTGGGCGCTGCAATGCTGGCGATGTCGGGAATATCAAGATGTCCGGCCAGGCCCGGATGAAGCATATAAAACGCCGATTGACCGCGCAGAACGTTGTTGCCTGGCTGCATCAGGCCGTTCCAGGTACCGAACCAGGAGATCGCGGCAGTGGCGGCGACTTTGTCAGACAGGGCGGCCAGTTGCCAGGCGCGAAAACCGCCCATTGAAAAACCCAGTACCCCGATGCGTTTATTATCAACCTCTTTTAACGTACTGACGAAATCCACGGTTCGCAGATCTTCATAGGCGACTTCCCCTGCCAGCGAGCGCCCAAGGTTAAAATAGTTACTGGCCAGCGCCTGCTGCTGCTCGTAGGTCATGGGGCCGCGATCCCCCCAGCCCGGGCTATCAATGGCGATGACAACATACCCGCGCTGCGCCAGCTCATCGCCGATGAACCGACCGCTGAAAAATTTATCTGCCCATGCCTCGGCGCTGGCCAGGCGTGCGGCATCCCGCAAAGGACGAATCAGTTTCTCCTTGCCTATGTCAAATTTTGAGCCATGGTCGTGCAGCAGGACAATGGCCGGGTGAGGGCCTGCTGATTTGGGCGTTAACATCAGAGCGGCAATCCGGTTTTCATCTGTGACGTTAAATGCCAGTTTCTCGGCGCGATAGGTGCCCCGATCTTCGCTCATCAGCGTTTGTGGGGTGAACGGGCTTGCTGATGTCGGCGTTAGCAGGGATTGCCGAAGCAGCGTGCGGGCGTGCTCTCGCCATTGATCGAAATGACGATACTTTCCAGAGAGCCACGAGTCCGGATACGTCATCTGCGCTTTCAACTGTTGCCAGGAGGCGGGTAAATTGCCTTCTACGACGCCCTGGCGCTGCCAGTCGCTCGCGTTGACGCTGGCGGCGGCCAGCAGGGTGAGGGTCAAAAGCGTAGCGCGAAAAGGCATAGTGGCTCCATTTTTAAAATAAAACGTTGTTTTATTATTTTAATGGTGCGGCAAAAATAAACTGTGACAGGTAAGGCATTACTGTTGTGGGGGAGTACGCGTTGAACTGCTGCGTGGCGTTAAACAAACTCGACGCGGATGGATCTGTGACTTAAGTTATTGATAAACGGCGTTATGGCATCGGGAAAAACACACCCTCTCCGATGCCATGCGTCATTATGTTCAGGTGAGCAGGGGATTGAATCCTTCCCGGCGCAGCATTTGACATAACGCGATGAGCGGTAAACCGACCAGCGCGTTAGGATCGCGGCCCTCGAGTCTCTCGAACAGCGTGATGCCTAATCCTTCGCTTTTGAAACTGCCGGCGCACTGCAGCGGATTTTCTTTGCGGATATAGCTTTCAATTTCCCGATCGCTTAAATGGCGGAAGTGGACGTCAAAGGGTTCACATTCAGTTTGTAGATGACCCCTGGCAGAGTTATATAGCGCGAGGCCGGTGTAGAACGTGACGATGGTGCCGCTGGCCTTTCTCAACTGGCGATGGGCGTTCTCTTCGGTATGCGGTTTGCCGGTAATTTCACCGTCCAGGACACAAACCTGATCGGAGCCTATAATGAGGTGCTGCGGATAGCGTGCGGCGAGGGCCTGCGCTTTTGCCTGCGCCAGACGCATCACCAGCTGGCGGGCGGGCTCGCCGGGCAGCGGGGTTTCATCTACGTCCGGCGCCGCGCATTCAAAAGGCACCGACAGCTTTTCCAGCAGCATTCGCCGCCAGGGCGAGGTTGACGCGAGGATCAGTTCAGACATATTTTTTCATCCACATATAGCGCTTCGCAGAGCATCATTTTAAACTATGCGCCGCAATGTGTGCGAATAAATGGCAAAAGGCAACCTGAGGCTGCCTTTTTCTTTGACTCTATGACGTTACAAAGTTAATATGCGCGCCCTATGCAAAAGGTAAAATTACCCCTGACTCTCGATCCGGTTCGCACGGCTCAAAAGCGCTTAGATTACCAAGGTATCTATACCCGTGATCAGGCTGTGCGCGTCGCTGATTCTGTTGTCAGCGTGGACAGCGATGTGGAATGCAGCATGTCGTTCGCTATTGATAACCAGCGTCTTGCCGTTTTAAGCGGCGATGCGACGGTGTCGGTAACCCTCGAATGTCAGCGTTGCGGGAAACCGTTCCCCCATCATGTTCACACAACGTATTGTTTCAGCCCCGTCAGAAATGACGAACAGGCCGAGGCACTGCCGGAAGCGTATGAGCCGATTGAGGTTAACGAATTCGGTGAAATCGATCTGCTGGCGCTGGTTGAAGATGAAATTATCCTCTCCTTGCCTGTAGTTCCGGTGCATGATTCTGAACACTGTGAAGTGTCCGACGCGGACATGGTCTTTGGTGAACTGCCTGAAGAGGCACAAAAACCAAATCCATTTGCCGTATTAGCCAGCTTAAAGCATAAGTAATTGAGGAGTAAGGTCCATGGCCGTACAACAGAATAAACCAACCCGTTCCAAACGTGGCATGCGTCGTTCCCATGACGCTCTGACCGCAGTCACCAGCCTGTCTGTAGACAAAGCTTCTGGTGAAAAACACCTGCGTCACCACATCACTGCCGACGGTTTCTACCGCGGTCGCAAGGTTATCGCTAAGTAATCACGCATTACTCCATGGATTTCGCGTTGCAAGAAGACGCAAGCGAGAGAAGCGCCGGGAGCATAGCTCACTATGTGACTGGTGTGAACGAGCGCAGTCAACGCACTTGCAGCGCGAAAGACGAAGAGTAAAAGCGTGATGAAGCTTAGTGAGGATCTCCCCGGGTAACTGGGGAATAACCGAACCGAGCAGCGACGATACCTTGACACGTCTAACCCTGGCGTTAGATGTCATGGGCGGGGATTTTGGCCCTTCCGTGACAGTGCCTGCAGCATTGCAGGCACTGAACTCTAATTCACAACTCACACTTCTTTTAGTCGGCGATCCCGACACTATCGCGCCATTACTTGCCAAAGCTGATTTTGAACAACGTTCACGTCTGCAGGTTATCCCTGCGCAGTCAGTTATTGCCAGTGATGCCCGGCCCGCGCAAGCGATTCGCGCCAGCCGCGGTAGCTCAATGCGCATTGCGCTGGAGTTAGTAAAAGAAGGGCGGGCGCAGGCCTGCGTCAGCGCGGGTAATACCGGAGCGCTAATGGGGCTGGCGAAGCTGTTGCTCAAACCCATTGAGGGGATTGAGCGCCCTGCGCTGGTTACCATGCTGCCGCACCAGCTGAAGGGCAAAACGGTGGTGCTGGATTTAGGCGCCAACGTGGATTGCGATAGCACTATGCTGGTGCAGTTTGCCGTCATGGGGGCGGTCCTTGCGGAAGAAGTTATTGGTATTAAGGATCCCCGCGTTGCGCTTCTGAATATCGGCGAAGAAGAGATGAAAGGTCTCAGCAGCATTCGCGACGCGGCGGCCGTTTTGAAAACTTTGCCAACCCTCAACTATATTGGGTATCTGGAAGCCAACGAGTTGTTGACGGGGAAAACGGATGTGTTGGTTTGTGATGGATTCACGGGCAACGTCACATTAAAAACGATGGAAGGTGTTGTCAGAATGTTCCTTTCACTGTTGAAATCACAGGGAGAGGGGAAAAAAAGGTCGTGGTGGCTGCTTTTATTAAAGCGTTGGTTACAAAAAAGCCTGTCGAGGCGATTCAGTCACCTCAACCCCGACCAGTATAATGGTGCCTGTCTGTTAGGATTACGCGGTTCCGTGATCAAAAGTCATGGGGCTGCCAATCAGCGCGCTTTTTGCGTGGCGATAGAGCAGGCAGTGCAGGCTGTGCAGCGGCAGATTCCTCAGCGAATTGCCGCTCGCCTGGAATCTTTATACCCTGCAGGTTTCGAATTGCCTGAGGACGGCAGAAGCGGGAACGCCAGGCCTCAAAGCCCGGTGACCGGAAACGACTGACGCCTCGCAGTTTGAGTTAACCAGGTATATTACCCAAGAGTGACTGAGCGTACATGTATACGAAGATTATTGGTACCGGCAGCTATCTGCCTGAGCACGTGCGTACGAACGCTGAACTGGAAAATATGGTCGATACGTCAGACGAGTGGATTGTCACTCGTACCGGTATCCGTGAGCGTCGTATTGCCGCGCCGAACGAAACAGTTGCTACCATGGGCCTTGAAGCCGCTAAGCATGCGCTGGATATGGCGGGCGTAAAGCCGGAGCAAATTGGTCTGATTATTGTTGCGACCACCTCCGGTACCCATGCGTTTCCCAGCTCGGCTTGCCAGATTCAATCAATGCTGGGTATTAAAGGTTGCCCGGCCTTCGACGTCGCTGCGGCCTGCGCGGGTTTCACCTACGCGCTCAGCGTTGCCGATCAATACGTGAAAAACGGCGCGGTCGATTACGCGCTGGTGATCGGCGCTGATGTTCTGGCGCGTACCTGCGATCCTGCCGATCGCGGAACCATTATCATTTTCGGCGACGGCGCAGGTGCCGTGGTGCTGGGGGCTTCCGAAGAGCCGGGTATTATCTCTACGCATCTGCATGCGGATGGGAGCTACGGCGAACTGCTGACGCTACCGAACGCCGATCGCGTCGATCCGGAAAACCCGATCTTCCTGACCATGGCGGGCAACGAAGTCTTTAAAGTGGCCGTGACCGAGCTGGCTCATATCGTCGATGAAACTTTAGCTGCGAATAATCTCGAGCGTTCGTCGCTGGACTGGCTGGTACCACATCAGGCTAACCTGCGTATTATCAGCGCCACGGCGAAGAAGCTGGGCATGTCGATGGACAACGTCGTCGTCACGCTCGACAGGCACGGTAATACTTCAGCCGCTTCTGTGCCTTGTGCGCTGGATGAAGCCGTGCGCGATGGCCGCATTCAACGTGGTCAGCTTATTCTGCTGGAAGCCTTTGGTGGCGGTTTCACCTGGGGTTCCGCGCTGGTTCGTTTTTAGGATAAGGATTTAAACATGACGCAATTTGCTTTTGTTTTCCCGGGACAGGGCTCTCAGAGTGTCGGGATGCTGTCAGATATGGCGGCCGCTTACCCGGTAATCGAAGAGACGTTCCGTGAAGCCTCTGCGGCGTTGGGTTACGATCTGTGGGCGCTTGCACAGCAGGGCCCGGCGGAAGAATTAAATAAAACCTGGCAGACCCAACCGGCGCTGCTGACCGCTTCCGTTGCGCTCTATCGCGTCTGGCAGCAGCAGGGCGGAAAAGCGCCGATGATGCTGGCTGGCCATAGCCTTGGCGAATATTCAGCGCTGGTATGCGCGGGCGTTATCAATTTTTCCGACGCCGTTCGCCTTGTTGAACTGCGCGGTAAGTTCATGCAGGAAGCGGTTCCGGAAGGTACCGGGGCGATGTCTGCGATCATCGGTCTTGACGATGCTGCGATTGCGAAAGCCTGCGAAGAGTCTGCCGAAGGGCAGGTGGTTTCTCCGGTGAACTTTAACTCGCCGGGTCAGGTCGTTATTGCCGGTAATAAAGAGGCCGTAGAACGCGCAGGGGCGGCCTGTAAGGCTGCAGGCGCTAAACGTGCTCTGCCGCTGCCGGTCAGCGTCCCATCCCACTGCGCGCTGATGAAGCCCGCAGCGGAGAAACTGGCCGTTGAGCTGCAAAAAATAACCTTCAACGCGCCAGCTATTCCAGTCGTGAATAACGTTGACGTGAAAAGTGAAACGACGCCTGAAGCTATTCGCGATGCCCTTGTCCGTCAGCTGTATAGCCCGGTTCAGTGGACCAAAACCGTTGAATTTATGGCATCACAGGGCGTAGAGCATCTGTATGAAGTTGGCCCGGGTAAAGTCCTCACCGGTCTGACTAAACGTATTGTTGACACCCTGACCGCTTCCGCGCTTAACGAGCCGGCAGCTATGTCTGCGGCGCTTGAGCAATAAAAGAGGAAAACCATGAGTTTTGAAGGAAAAATCGCGCTGGTTACCGGTGCAAGTCGCGGGATTGGCCGCGCAATCGCTGAGACGCTCGTTGCCCGTGGGGCAAAAGTTATCGGTACTGCGACCAGCGAAAGCGGCGCGCAGGCGATTAGCGATTATTTAGGTGCTAACGGGAAAGGCATGCTGCTGAATGTGACCGATCCTGCATCTATCGAATCTGTTCTGGGAAATATTCGCGCAGAATTTGGTGAAGTTGATATCCTGGTGAACAATGCCGGGATTACTCGTGATAACCTGTTAATGCGCATGAAAGATGACGAGTGGAACGATATTATCGAAACCAACCTGTCATCTGTTTTCCGTCTGTCAAAAGCGGTAATGCGCGCTATGATGAAAAAGCGTCATGGACGTATTATCACTATCGGTTCTGTGGTTGGTACCATGGGAAATGCGGGTCAGGCCAACTACGCTGCGGCGAAAGCGGGTCTGATTGGCTTCAGTAAATCACTGGCTCGCGAAGTTGCGTCCCGCGGTATTACTGTAAACGTTGTTGCTCCGGGCTTTATTGAAACGGACATGACGCGTGCGCTGACCGATGAGCAGCGTGCGGGTACGCTGGCGGCAGTTCCTGCGGGGCGCCTTGGCTCTCCAAATGAAATCGCCAGCGCGGTGGCATTTTTAGCCTCTGACGAAGCGAGTTACATCACTGGTGAAACTCTGCACGTCAACGGCGGAATGTACATGGTCTGACCGAGATTTGCGCAAAACGTTCAGGAACCGCGCAGTCCGTGCGGTTCTCTGTAATGTTTTGTACAAAATCATTTGCGTTATGAGGGCAAACAGCCGCAAAATAGCGTAAAATCGTGGTAAGACCTGCCGGGATTTAGTTGCAAATTTTTCAACATTTTATACACTACGAAAACCATCGCGAAAGCGAGTTTTGATAGGAAATTTAAGAGTATGAGCACTATCGAAGAACGCGTTAAGAAAATTATCGGCGAACAGCTGGGCGTTAAGCAGGAAGAAGTTACCAACAATGCTTCCTTCGTTGAAGACCTGGGCGCTGATTCTCTTGACACCGTTGAGCTGGTAATGGCTCTGGAAGAAGAGTTTGATACTGAGATTCCGGACGAAGAAGCTGAGAAAATCACTACTGTTCAGGCTGCCATTGATTACATCAACGGCCACCAGGCGTAAGTGAACATCTCCAGGCGGTCACTCGACCGCCTGAGTTTTATCCATATTTTGTCCCACAAGAATCTATTTTCCCTCCCTGGAGGACAACCGTGTCTAAGCGTCGTGTAGTTGTGACCGGACTGGGCATGTTGTCTCCTGTCGGCAATACCGTAGAGTCTACCTGGAAAGCTCTCCTTGCCGGTCAGAGTGGCATCAGCCTGATCGACCATTTCGATACTAGCGCCTATGCAACGAAATTTGCTGGCTTAGTAAAGGATTTTAACTGTGATGACTTCATCTCGCGTAAAGAACAGCGCAAGATGGACGCCTTCATTCAATATGGAATTGTCGCTGGCATTCAGGCCATGCAGGATTCTGGCCTTGAAGTGACGGAAGAGAATGCTACCCGCATCGGTGCCGCTATTGGTTCCGGTATTGGCGGACTTGGCCTGATCGAAGAAAACCACAGTTCGCTGGTAAAAGGCGGACCGCGTAAGATCAGCCCGTTCTTTGTTCCTTCCACAATCGTTAACATGGTGGCCGGGCATCTGACCATCATGTTTGGTCTGCGTGGACCAAGCATTTCCATCGCGACCGCCTGCACCTCTGGCGTCCACAATATTGGTCACGCAGCGCGCGTTATCGCTTATGGCGATGCTGACGCAATGGTTGCCGGTGGCGCAGAAAAAGCCAGTACCCCTCTGGGCGTAGGCGGCTTTGGTGCAGCACGAGCGCTCTCCACGCGCAATGACAACCCGCAGGCGGCAAGCCGTCCATGGGATAAAGAGCGTGATGGTTTCGTACTGGGCGACGGCGCAGGCATGGTCGTGCTGGAAGAGTACGAACACGCGAAAAAACGCGGCGCGAAAATCTATGCGGAAATCGTCGGTTTTGGTATGAGCAGCGATGCCTACCATATGACTTCACCGCCGGAAGATGGCGCTGGCGCAGCGCTGGCGATGGTTAACGCTATTCGCGACGCGGGCATTGAAGCAAGCCAGATTGGCTACGTCAACGCTCACGGGACTTCTACGCCGGCAGGCGATAAAGCAGAAGCGCAGGCGGTGAAATCCGTCTTCGGCGACGCTGCCAGCCGCGTAATGGTCAGCTCGACTAAATCCATGACCGGCCACCTGCTGGGCGCGGCGGGCGCAGTAGAGTCTATCTACTCCATCCTCGCGCTGCGCGATCAGGCCGTTCCGCCAACCATTAACCTGGATAACCCGGATGAAGGTTGCGACCTGGACTTCGTTCCGCACGAAGCGCGCCAGGTTAGCGGAATGGAGTATACCCTGTGTAACTCCTTTGGCTTCGGTGGTACCAACGGCTCGCTGATTTTCAAGCGCGTCTAGCGGTCGATGCAGTCAATAAAAAACGGCACGTTTATACGTGCCGTTTTTTTATGTCTGACGTTAGAGGGCAGAGGCATTCGCTATCAAGGCGTCAGCATAATGTTATTTGTAGGTCACAGTAAGTAACAGGGTTGAATGAAAACTCCCTCCGGTGACACGATCGGAGGTGGCATACATTCGAGAGGACAACTCTATGGTCCTTCCTGTTTCATAAGCAGTTCCAGTCATTCCACCAAAGCAATTTTGCAAATAACCACCATCTTTGCCAAAGGCCGATTGCAGTGCAATACCTGTGGCACTTCCGTCATTTTTTGCCAGACATTTATTGGATGGATCTGGCGTACCGGAGAAGTTAACAATTATGTCCGTTGTTGACGGTGGGCAAGAGGTGAATACGATGGTGTAATTCTGCCACTCGCTGGCATCCCCTGCCCTGGTAAAATCAGATGTCTTTGAATCCGGGAATGTAATGGTCTGATTGAGCGAATGTGCAGTATCTACCGTGCAGGCAGAGGCGACCACCGTCCCCGTCAGATTAATGTCTGTCGCAAATGCCGGAACGGCGGTCATCATTATCCCGAGCGCAGCCGTAAGGCATGAAATAACCTCTATTATTCGCAGTCTCATTATTTATATCCGGTCTCTTAAGTTATCCTACGGATAGGTGATGGTGGCCTGGACTTGAGCTGAAATGGTGCCCGGCAGAGGATTCCATTTAGAGACGGCACGGGCGCGCAAGTTGATTATGTAGACTCCTCCTACTTCGAGATTTTCCAGCGTGGTCCCATTTTTGTAAGCGGTTTCTGACAGGGTATTGGTTAATTCAACCATGACGCGTTGAGCGGTCCCGGTATTTTTGTAATAAGCCGGATCGTCATCATCGCTAGTACCCGTGAAGGTCACATTAAAGAATCTGGCCGAAGGGGGGCAAACAAGCTCAAGATCTGCGGTTTTCCATTCACTGCCGCTGCCTGGTTCAAAAATATCTCCGGCCCGAATAGAATCTCCCAGATCAATAGAGAGGGTTTCATTACCGCCATTGACCTCGCAAGGAGAGGCGATAACTTTTCCCGTGATATCGATATTGACCGCGTGGCTTAAAGGCGTGAATAATCCGCAGCTGGCGGTAACTAAGGTTGCCAAAAGTCCTTGTTTAATTTTCATTTCCTTTCCTTGTTTAGTTATAGGTTAATTTGAGTTCGATAGCGGATTTCACTTCGCCAGCCGTCACGCTTGCAGTATTCTCAATATAATAAGCAACTTTAAATTCAGGGATTTCATATTCACCTGAACCTGCGTAATCACTGAGTGCTATTGAGCTATTAACCGTATGGGGTGTTCCGTCGGCATTCTGGACCTGAATGTAAACGTTTTGCGCGTAGCCATCGCCATTAACGGCGTTGAGTATTCCATTTGAGGCATCGCGCGCGCCGTAAACGGCACTAAAGTTATAAGAAATACCGTCAATCGCGCCGGGACAGTTGATTAATTTGATGGTCGGAGCTTCAGTAATAGTTTGCGCACCATTTTTCAGCTTATTACCGTAAAGCGCAGGAAGCTTTATTTCCGTCGGTGCATCTACCGTGCAGGAAGTTGTTTTAGGTTGCGACGCAATCGTTGAGCTATAAATACCGTGAGTGAATACAGCGGTACCCCTTCCATCTGGGTTGTAAAAAGTGGCAGTTACCTGCGGTGCGCTGGTAATTTTACCGGCAGGGATCTTATTTGTCAGCCTGACAAGTCGGTATTTTACGTGGACGTAAGTGCTTATATCTGCAGCGACCTGCTGCCCTAAATTGAAGCGACTATTCGGAGTCGATTCTGTGCCTCCACCCGCATCAGTCAGTGTATCCACGCTCGTTTTATATTGAATGCCAATACCCGGATTGCTGGTCGCGTAGATATTGTCACCGACCAGGGGTCCGTTAATTGAAAGGGCAATATAAGAGCCGGTTGTATCACTCCTCGATACCGTTGTCGGCAGCGATCCCGCTTCCTCCCAATAGGTCGTTTCTCCAGGGTTAGCTGGCAGCGTGAAATCACCAAATTTATAGTTCATTACGCTTCCCCTGACCGCATCAAAATAGTCTGCATGCGCGGGGAAGAGGGCAAAGAAAGTGATTGCCGCGATGGGTAAATAGAGTTTTGCTTTCATCTCGTGGCGCCTTTTCCTTTCTATTGGCAGGAGGATGTTAGTTCAGCGACCCCGCTTGCGGGGTCGACGTCAGGTAGCTGCCAGAGAAACTCGCACTGTTCTGACGCTGTTTGCCCCCATTTTGCCGTGGCGGTACCGTTAGTCGGCATGCCGGTAAGATAAACTTGCCCGCCGTCGCCGACGATAGAACCGGACGGCTTGTCGACGCCGTTGATTGAGACCATTGCGCCAAAGGGGACGACGTCACCGCTGCGGCGAATGAGCGTCATTAACACTCGTTTGCCGACGTGAGCCGCAAAGTGGGTGCGGACGATGGCTCCACGAGTGGGCGTAACGGTTTGTGAGGTCAGCTCTACGTCGGCATTATCCGGTAGCGTCGCCGTATCCAGGGAAATCACGCTTTCACGATAGGGGGAGACATACGGAACAATGGTATAGCCGCGATAATCGGTTTTTACCCCTGTTTGATTCATTACCGTCACGCCATCTGCACCGGGCGCTTCGACCAGGGCTGCAGTTTCGCCTAACTCCTGACTGAGCGTCAGGCCGTGAGCGTGGGCGACGATTCCGCCGTCGATACCATAGTTGACGCGGCGCTGATCGCGGTCATAGCTGTACGCCGAATTGACCCGGGCATAGGTGCCCTGATAGTCAAGACTGGCATAACCACCATTGCCTTCACCGTGATTTGTCTGGCTTTGCTGGATGTTCCAGTTCAGATTGTTGTCTGCCAGCGTAGAGCCATTCATCCCCAGATTATGGCTGGTGCTACCGTGCTTACTGGTGTTCAGACTGTAGGTAGCGTAGTTATTACCTGACCAGAGATCGAAAGGAACGTTGATGTTAAATGAGAAGATCTGATCTTTATCATAAACTTTTTTATTGTCGGTATCGGTGGTGTTTTCGTTATAGCTATAGTTGAGGTTGTAAGTTACTCCTGCCCAGTTGTTACTATATCCCACGCTGATGGAGCGCATTTTACGCTCGCTATTCCAGTAATCCTCACTCATCATGTTGAGGGTGAGCGAACCCAGGTTTTGGCTGATATTCTGGTTAAGCTGAAGCTCGGCGCGATTGCGGCGGCGATCGTTTTGACTTTTCCAGTCGTTATCGCGCCACGTGTCCAGTACCTCTGACAGGCTATAGTAGCCCGAGGTTGAGTATCGATAGCCCGCAATTGAGAAATTGGTTCCCGTTTCAATAATGTTCTTACTGTAGCGTATGCGCCATGATTGACCACTTTCTTTGCTTTCGTCCTGTTTTCTTGACCATGCCTGCGCGCTGTCTATCGATAGCGCTCCCAGCATTCCTAAATTTTTACCTGCACCCAGAAGGACGGACTGGTAATGTTGAGAGAACTGACCGCCGCTATAAACGGTAAAGCCTGCCGGTAGACCGTAAATGACGGTCCCTTGCGTAAACGTGTCTTTATTAATATCGCTGTCATAAGGGCGGTACTGGCCGCTGGTCAGACTATATTTCAACCGGCCTTCACGCTGCAGTACGGGAAGGGAGGCAAAGGCGATTTTCTGATGTTGTTCGCTGCCGTCAGCTTCTTTAATCGTGACGTCAAAATCGCCGCTGCTGCCGGTGGGGTACATGTCAGCGATCTCAAACGCTCCCGGAGATACATAGCTCTGATAGATGGTATAGCCGTTCTGTTTAACGATCACCTGAGCGTTAGTGCGTGCAATACCGCGAATTACTGGCGCATAGCCGCGGAGGCTATCGGGAAGCATATCGTCATCGGAGGCGAGCTGCGCACCGCGGAAGGGGACGCTGTCAAAGATGTCCGAAGGCGCGGTGCTGTCGCCAATTGTGAGCTGGCTTTTCAGGGCGATGATATTGCGCTGTGCATAGGTATAGAGTGAATCCCAGCTCTCCTGTGTTTGCCCACCGCTGCTGTTACGGTTCCAGGTCGTGTAGTTGCGGATTCGCCAGGGGCCGATATTAAAACCGGGTCTTAAGTTCAGATAATAGCTGTTCGAGTCTTCTGCGCCGCGTTGACGAGCTTCGGTATTGGCGCCGCTAAAGTTGTAGTTCAGCAGTAGCGCATTAATTCCTTCGTCTAGCCGCTCCGGAGCCACATAGCCGCGGGCATGGTTGTTTAATGCAGCTTGTGGAATAGAGAGGCGTAGCTGCTGGCGATCGAAGACAAATTCCGCATTGGCCTGTGGAATAACCTGTAAGTTGGCGCAATCTTTACCGTCAGCAAGCTGGGGAAATGACTGTGTACGGATACCAAATTTTTGTAATGCCTCAAGGCTAAGACAGGGCTGGAGCGTAGCGTTGCCCTGGCTATCTTTTTGCATTACAAAGTCAATATCATATAGACCGACAGATGTTTTATTGACGATAACGTCGACATGATAGTTTCCCGGTATCTGGCCGATGCCTTCTTCAAAAGCAGAGAGGTCGGTCAGATCCTTTCCCGGCCCATCGATCCCGAGAAAGGCAGGATTAAAATACTCGCGAGCTAATGCGGTATTATGAATAGATAAAGCACACTGCAAGGCAATAAAGCAGGCGATACGACTGAGCGTTATTTTCTTTTTGTAGGCGTCTACATTCATCCCGATATCCTTTCGGTGCTAACACTGGTTAGCGTTATAAACGTGCTCGATGCTCTTTTCCGACGGAGCCATAATCAGTAATCAGCGTCCATACCACATCGCCGCTCGCGCCGGCAGGAATGGCAAAGCTAACCGAGCTCTTCGGTGCAACCCAGGCGGCATTTTTTACCGAAGTATTGCCCATTTTGATGGTACTGAAGTTCATGTAATACGCTGTAGGATTGCTAACGATCAGAGTATTACCGTTACGCTGCCAGGTTAATTTTTCGGCAATATCTTCCGGCATTTTGATAAGCGCCTGGGGGCGATATATTAACTTGATGCGCGTTTTTATGGCTATTTGCAGGCTATTTACATTATCCTGCTTCTCCGTCGAAGGAATAGATTTAATATTCATCCAGTACAGAGACTCCCGGTCCTCAGGTAAGTTACCGCCGGTGCGAATTATTCTTAGCGTGTTCTCTTGTCCAGGCCCGAGACGAAAGAGCGGTGGAGTAACCATAAAGGGTGATTTATCGTTGTTTTTTTCGCCGCTATCGCTCCAGGATTGTATCAGATATGATGATTTGTCAGGATTTTTTACGCTAATTGAAGTCTCCTTTTTATCACCGTTATAAATAACGCGCGTTCCACCGATAATAACGCCGGCTTGAGCTGATACTGTCATCATTAATAGCGTTGTGGCAATTAATACTAAGCTTTTTTTCATTGGCAATATCCCGAAAAATAAAGCCGGGTTTCCGGCCTTATTTTTGTATGGTTGTGATAAATGAAGAAAGGGGCGATCAGTTGTAGGTCAGCGTGAAGTTTACGGTACCATTAGCATCACCGGCTTTCACTGTATCTGTGGTTGCGATATAGCGAGCGAAGAAGTTAAGAGTGGTTTCTTCAGCTGCATTGTTGCTAATAGTTACCGGTCTGGAAGACGTGCCCAGCGGCAGCGCCGAGGTATCGTCGTTGAGTAACTGAATCGCCACGCCTTCAGCAACATTTTCACTACCCGCACCGGTCAACTGTAAATAATCGGTATTGATGCTATCCGGAGTACCGTCATATTTAACGCTAATCGGCTTACCCAACAGGTCTTCCGGGCATTCCGTCAATACCAGCGAGAAGCGAGTGGTCGCCGCCGTGTCGCCAGCAGCCGGCAGTGCGGTTTTAGAGACTTCACCGAGCTTCACATCCTGTGCGCTGGTGACTCCGCCATTAATTTTACAACCGGTTTCTGTTATTTTACCGGTAAAATTAATCTGGCCATCCTGTGCTGATGCAGAAGAGGCAATCCCCATGGTGGCAACAAAAGCGATAGTAGCTAATTTTAATTTCATTGATGAGTCCTTGATAAAGATAAGTGACGATGATTTTTCCATTTCATCGATAGGGAAATAATAATCGTACAGAATTTAATATTAATTTCGGGCAATTTGATTATAGGTATTCTTAGTGATGTGGGTAGCTATGTTTTCTAAAACTGGATTGTAGATTTTTTTAAAAATCAATATTTATTATGTGATTTTTCATGTGAATAGTATTACTTGATGTGTACCCTTATTATTTATCTGAATGCTTTGATGGAAGGTAAAATCAGTTTTTGTGGATTATGAATTCACTAATTATGGCAACTAAACAAGTAGGCACAGAAGGGTTTATTGATTTGTACAGATGGTTGCATAATGCGTCCTCTGAAGGCACTCTTATCGTTATTAATAATGAGGGGGGTGAATGTATCTACTGAATGGCGCATGGGCGAATGTGTTACCGGTGAACGATCGCGGCGTGCAGTTTGGCGATGGCTGTTTTACCACCGCGCGAATTGTGGCGGGACAGGTTCAGTTCCTCAACGCACACCTGACTCGGCTACAAACGACCTGCAAAAAGCTCTTTATCCCCTTTAACGACTGGGAATTGTTGGCAGGGGAGATGGCACGCCTTGCGCAGCCCCATTCTGATGGCGTGCTGAAAGCGATCATCACGCGCGGAGTGGGCGGTCGAGGCTATAGCGCCGCAGGCTGCGTAAATCCCAGCCGCATCCTCAGCGTATCGCCTTACCCGGGTCACTACCACCGCTGGCGTAAAGAAGGGATCTCCGTCTCGCTGAGCCCGGTTCAGCTGGGATGCAACCCTTTACTTGCCGGACTCAAACACCTTAATCGCCTTGAGCAGGTGCTGATTCGTTCTCATCTTGAGCAGACGGATGCCGATGAGGCGCTGGTCCTTGACAGCGAAGGGTGGCTTACGGAATGCTGTGCCGCGAACATATTCTGGCGTACAGGCTTTGACGTCTTTACCCCGCGCCTCGATCGGGCGGGAGTCAATGGCATTATGCGTCAACACATTCTCGCTAAGCTGGCACCATCGCCGTTTCGCGTTGTCGAAGTCACCATGCGCCCCGATGCGTTACGCGAAGCCGACGAGGTCGTTGTCTGTAACGCATTGATGCCGCTGGTGCCGGTTCGCCGCTGGGACGATAAATGCTGGTCCGCGCGCGAGCTTTACCATTTTTTAGCCCCCTTGTGTGAGCTGTCTGATTAGTCATGAAGAAAATGTTACGTTTCATCCTGCTATTGGTGGTGGTGCTGGGCATCGCCGCTGGCGTCGGTATGTGGAAAGTTCGCCAACTGGCGGACAGCAAATTACTGATTAAAGAAGAGACCATCTTTACCCTCGAGACCGGCACAGGTCGCCTGGCGCTTGGGCAGCAGCTCTACAGCGATAAAGTGATCAACCGACCTCGGGTGTTTCAGTGGCTGCTGCGCATTGAGCCTGAGCTATCCCACTTTAAAGCCGGAACCTATCGCTTCACGCCTGAGATGACGGTACGTCAAATGCTGCAGCTGTTAGCCAGCGGCAAAGAGGCCCAGTTTCCGCTACGCTTCGTGGAAGGGATGCGGGTGAGCGACTACCTGCGCCAGCTGCGCGATGCGCCCTACGTAAAGCATACGCTGGCGGACGATCGCTATGAAACCGTCGCAAAGGCTCTCGATCTGGAGCATCCCGATTGGGTCGAAGGATGGTTCTGGCCGGATACCTGGATGTATACCGCCAACACCAGCGATGTGGCGATCCTTAAGCGCGCGCATCAGAAGATGGTTGCCGCGGTCGATAAAGCCTGGGAAGGGCGGATGGATAATCTGCCGTACAAAGATAAAAATCAGCTGCTGACCATGGCCTCGATCATTGAGAAAGAGACCGCAGTGGCCGAAGAGCGTGACCGCGTAGCCTCGGTGTTTATCAACCGCTTACGTATCGGCATGCGTCTGCAAACCGATCCAACCGTGATTTACGGCATGGGTGAGGGTTATAATGGTAAGTTGACGCGTAAAGACCTGGAAACCCCAACCGCTTACAACACCTATGTCATTAACGGCATGCCGCCCGGCCCGATAGCCGCGCCGGGGGAAGCCTCGCTCAACGCCGCCGCGCATCCGGCAAAAACGCCGTACCTCTATTTTGTCGCGGACGGGAAGGGCGGACATACGTTTAATACCAACCTGATCGGCCATAACCGCTCGGTTCAGGACTATCTGAAAGTACTTAAGGAAAAAAATGCGCAGTAACTATATCGTCATCGAGGGCCTGGAGGGCGCAGGGAAAACCACCGCACGTAATCTTGTGGTAGAGACGCTAAAACAGCTGGGCATTAGCGACATGGTGTTTACCCGCGAGCCGGGTGGCACTATCCTGGCCGAGAAGCTGCGCAGCCTGGTGCTGGATATACAGTCCACCGGCGATGAAGTTATCAATGATAAAGCCGAAGTACTGATGTTTTACGCGGCGCGCGTGCAACTGGTTGAGACGGTCATTAAACCCGCGCTGGCCCGCGGCCAGTGGGTCATTGGCGATCGTCACGATCTCTCGACCCAGGCCTATCAGGGCGGCGGCCGCGGTATCGACCAAACGATGCTGGCAACCCTGCGCGATGCGGTACTGGGCGATTTTCGTCCCAATCTGACGCTCTACCTGGATGTGACTCCCGAGGTAGGGCTGAAGCGCGCCCGCGCTCGCGGCGAACTCGACCGTATCGAACAGGAGTCGCTCGATTTCTTTAACCGTACGCGCGCGCGCTACCTTGAGCTGGCGGCACAGGACGACACCATACGCACCGTTGACGCCACCCAGCCGCTTGAGGCCGTAGAGCGCGATATCCGCGCGGTGGTGAATCAGTGGGTCGCGGAGCAGCGCGCATGAAATGGTATCCGTGGTTACGTCCCTCTTTTGAACAGCTAGTTTCCGGCTATCAGGCGGGACGGGGTCACCATGCGCTACTGGTTCAGGCGCTGCCGGGTATGGGAAGCGACGCGTTGATTTACGCGCTGTGTCGTTTTCTGATGTGCCGGCAGCCGGAGGGGCATAAAAGCTGCGGTCGATGCCATAGCTGTCAGCTGATGCAAGCCGGGACGCATCCGGATTATTATGCGTTGATCCCGGAAAAGGGGAAGAGCTCGCTCGGGATTGACGCCGTGCGTGAAGTGAGCGAAAAACTCTATGAACGAGCCCGTCTGGGCGGCGCGAAGGTCGTCTGGATAGACGATGCCGCTCTGCTGACCGACGCGGCGGCCAACGCCCTGCTGAAAACGCTGGAGGAGCCGCCGGAAAACACATGGTTCTTCCTTGCCTGTCAGGAGCCCGCACGCCTGCTGGCCACGTTGCGCAGCCGCTGCCGGTTACATCATCTTGCTCCGCCTTCTGAACAGTATGCGCTGGCGTGGTTAGAACGAGAAGTGACAATGTCACAAGATGCATTGCTCGCGGCGCTGCGGCTTAGCGCCAATGCCCCGGCGGCGGCGCTGGATCTGCTGCAGGACGCTCACTGGAGCGTGCGGCTGCAGCTTTGCCAGTCCCTGGGCGCTGTTTTAACCCACGGCGACTGGCTGTCTCTGCTGCCGGTATTGAATCATGAGCAGGCCGCGATTCGTCTGCATTGGCTGGCATCACTGCTGGTCGATGCACAAAAAAGGCAGCAGGGAATTACGCTTATCAGCAATCCCGATGCCTGGCCTCTGGTGAATCAACTGGCCGCTGCGCTGCCGGCCGCGCGTTTACAGGCGATCGCGCGCGACGTTAACGCCTGCCGCGAGCAGTTGCTGAGCGTTGTCGGTATCAATCGCGAACTGCTGCTTACCGAGCGCCTTCTGCGCTGGGAACATTACCTGCAACCTGGGGCGGTCCTTCCCGTATCCCACCTCTGAGAGAGACATTATGTTTTTAGTCGACTCCCATTGCCATCTCGATGGCCTGGATTATCAAACGCTGCATAAAAACGTGGACGATGTGCTGGCTAAAGCCGCCGCCCGCGATGTGAAATTTTGCCTGGCGGTGGCCACAACCCTGCCGGGATATCGCGGTATGCGCGAGCTGGTGGGCCAGCGTAACGACGTCGTTTTCTCCTGCGGCGTGCATCCGTTGAACCAGGATGAAGAGTACGACGTTGAGGCGCTGCACCAGCTCGCCGCAGAGGATGGCGTGGTGGCGATGGGTGAAACCGGACTGGATTATTTCTACACGCCGGAAACCAAAGCGCGCCAGCAGACGTCGTTTCGCGACCATATCCGGATAGGCCGGGAGCTGAATAAGCCGGTTATCGTGCATACCCGAGATGCCCGCGCCGATACGCTGGAAATTTTACACGAAGAAAAAGTGACGGATTGCGGTGGCGTACTACACTGTTTCACTGAGGATAGAGAGACAGCGGGTAAGCTGCTGGATATGGGGTTCTACATCTCGTTTTCCGGCATTGTGACGTTCCGTAATGCGGAGCAGCTTCGCGATGCAGCGCGCTATGTACCTCTCGATCGCCTGTTGGTAGAGACCGATTCGCCCTATCTGGCTCCGGTACCGCATCGTGGTAAAGAGAACCAACCGGCATTGGTCAGGGATGTCGCCGAGTATATGGCGGTTCTTAAAGGCGTATCGCTGGAGCAACTGGCACAACAGACCACGGAAAATTTCGCGACGCTTTTTCATATCGACCCCTCCCGGCTGCAACCTCTCTGATATTCCTTATTATTTTAAGGCTCGTAATTAATAGCTAAAGCGAGTAAAGTTCACCGCCACAAATGGGGCGGTGAAGGTTTTTTGGCAACATTCAGACACGAGTTATGTAAACCAGTGTAAGTTTTTGGCTCGTGTCTGATTGAAACGTGATAGCCGTCAAACAATCATCCCGGTAATTATTTTACTCTGTGTAATAAATAAAGGGCGCTTAGATGTCCTGTCCACGGCGCGGTTCTCCCCCCGGGCCAATGCGTGAAAGCGTAAAAAAGCACCAAATACTCAGGAGCACTCTCAATTATGTTTAAGAATGCATTTGCTAACCTGCAGAAGGTCGGTAAATCGCTGATGCTGCCGGTATCCGTACTGCCTATCGCAGGTATCCTGCTGGGCGTCGGTTCCGCAAACTTCAGCTGGCTGCCAGCCGTAGTTTCCCACGTCATGGCAGAAGCGGGCGGTTCAGTCTTCGCTAACATGCCGCTGATTTTTGCTATCGGTGTCGCACTTGGCTTCACCAATAACGACGGCGTATCCGCTCTGGCATCGGTCGTCGCTTACGGCATCATGGTGAAAACCATGTCCGTGGTTGCGCCTCTGGTTCTGCATTTACCTGCTGAAGAGATTGCGGCTAAACACCTTGCAGATACCGGCGTACTCGGCGGTATCATCTCGGGTGCCATCGCAGCGTACATGTTCAACCGCTTCTATCGCATCAAGCTGCCTGAATATCTGGGCTTCTTTGCGGGCAAGCGTTTTGTGCCAATTATCTCCGGTCTGGCAGCGATTTTCACGGGCGTGATCCTGTCCTTTATCTGGCCGCCGATCGGTACTGCCATCCAGACGTTCTCCCAGTGGGCTGCTTACCAGAACCCGGTTGTCGCGTTCGGTATCTACGGCTTCATTGAACGTTGCCTGGTGCCGTTTGGTCTGCACCATATCTGGAACGTACCTTTCCAGATGCAGATTGGCGAATACACCAACGCAGCAGGTCAGGTCTTCCACGGCGATATTCCGCGCTACATGGCAGGCGACCCAACGGCGGGCAAACTGTCCGGCGGCTTCCTGTTCAAAATGTACGGTCTGCCGGCTGCCGCTATCGCTATCTGGCACTCTGCTAAGCCAGAAAACCGCGCGAAAGTGGGCGGTATCATGATCTCCGCAGCGCTGACCTCGTTCCTGACCGGTATCACCGAGCCGATCGAGTTCTCTTTCATGTTCGTTGCGCCGATCCTGTACATTATCCACGCGATTCTGGCGGGCCTGGCCTTCCCGATCTGTATCCTGCTGGGTATGCGTGACGGGACGTCGTTCTCTCACGGCCTGATCGACTTTATCGTTCTCTCCGGCAACAGCAGCAAGCTGTGGCTGTTCCCGATCGTCGGTATCTGCTACGCGATCGTGTACTACGTGGTCTTCCGCGTGCTGATTAAAGCGCTGGATCTGAAAACCCCGGGTCGCGAAGATGCAACCGAAGACAGCAAAGCTGGCGCGACCAGCGAAATGGCTCCGGCACTGATCGCTGCTTTCGGCGGTAAAGAGAACATTACTAACCTTGACGCATGTATCACTCGTCTGCGCGTGAGCGTGGCGGATGTGGCGAAAGTTGATCAGGCTGGCCTGAAAAAACTGGGCGCCGCAGGCGTGGTTGTTGCAGGTTCGGGCGTTCAGGCTATTTTCGGTACTAAATCCGATAACCTGAAAACTGAAATGGATGAATACATCCGCAACAGCTAAGTTGTGATATGGGGAGACTAAGGCAGCCAACTGGCTGCCTTTTTTAATGGCCGCAGGCGTTAAAAGCGCGCCCGCGGATTTTGTCACGTTAACCAGAGATCAGAACTGATAGCTGGCGGTAATGCTGAAGTTGCGCGGTTCGCCGTAGACAATTGAACCATCGATGTTGGTGTCGTAGGTTTTATCGAACAGGTTATTGACGTTACCCTGCAAAGCAAAATTTTTAGTGACCTGGTAGCGAGTGAACAAATCAACCAGCGCATAGCTGCCCTGTTCCGCACGGAAGGTGCCGTATGGCGTCGCGGTATCTTTATATACCCGGTTCTGCCAGTTAACGCCGCCGCCAACGGTCAGTTCAGGCATTACCGGCAGACGGTAGCTGGTAAACAGTTTGACGCTGGTTCGCGGCAGGTTGGGATTCACCGCATTGCCTTCATTATCTTCAGCGACAAAACGCGTCGCCCCAAAGGTCATCTGCCAGTTATCGGTAATCGCACCGTTGATTTCGAACTCCACCCCTTTGCTCACGGTTCCATCGACGGTTTTATAGGCTGCTTCGCCGTTGCTACCGGGGATTTGCCCACCGGTCGCCTGGCCGAGATTATCCTGCTCGATGCGGAATATCGCGAGAGTCGTGGTTAATCGGCTGTCCATCCAGTCCGACTTCAGGCCCACTTCATAGTTATTCCCGGTAATCGGCGTCAGATACTTACCCGAGCTATCGCGCTTGTTCTGCGGCTGGAAGACCGAGGTATAGCTGGTGTAGGCCGACCAATTGTCGTTTATGTCGTAAACCAGCCCGGCGTATGGGGTGGTATGATTTTTCTCCATGTTGTAGGTCAGCGTCTCAATGCTCCAGTTGTTATAGCGGACGCCAAGGATCAGATGCAGCGGATCAAGCAGGGAAATACGCGTAGCGGCATACACCGATTTCATGCGCGTGGTATCGTCCTGCGCCAGACTCTGCGGGCCCCAGCTGGTTTCCGGGAACCCAGCGCTATTGAAGCTGTAGAAGCTGCCAATCTCATTGGGGAAGACGTTTGCCCACGAGCTGAAATAGCGGTTATTTTGCTTGCTGTAGCTGCCGCCTATCATCAGATTATGCTGGCGGCCGAACAGGTCGTAGCCGCCGTCGGTGAACAGATCCACGGCGTCGACTTTACGCTTTCCGCTATTCCAGCCGGTACCGCCTACGTAGTCATAGCCCGGACCGTAGCTGCTATAAGGCCCCTCCAGCATCCCGGTCGCTTTATTGACGTAAGCATCTACGTACATCATTTTGCTGTCGAACTTGACCTCGGAGTGAGTGGCGTTCAGCGTTGCCTGCCAGGTATCAGCAAAGCGTTGTTTCAGCGTAACGAAGACTTTATTGATCTCTTTGTCGTTATAGGCCCAGTCTGGAGCGGTGCTGTGGGCGCGATCGTAACGGTTTGTGCTGCCATCGGTATTCCAGCGCGGCAGACCGCCCCATGTCGGGCTATTGACGTTGATACGCTGATACTCGTAGCCGGCGGATAAACTGGTCGACGTCGCGAGATCCGCATCCACAATCCCCGAGAAGAACGTTTTTTCGCTGTTGTAACGATCGAGCCATGAGTCATTATTTTGATAACCAGCGATAATGCGCGCCCGCACGTTGCCATCTTCAGTTAGCGGACTTTGCATATCGGCAACGTAGCGCTGCTTGTTCCAGCTGCCGTACTCCGCAGAGACATTTCCCTTGAACTCGCGGCTGGTCGCATGCTTACGGATCATATTGATCGACGCGGCGGGATTACCGGTGCCGGTCAGCAGACCATTCGCGCCGCGGACGACCTCCACCCGTTCGAAAAGAGCCATATCGGAAAGCGCGTCGCCCAGATTCCAGCGGGATTCAAACCAGGTCGGAATGCCATCGACCATATAGTTATCGATCTCAAAACCACGAGAGTAGTAGCTGGTGCGGTCAGAATCTGCCTGGCTGCTGCTGATCCCCATGGTGTGCTCCATCACATCACCCAGCGTTTGCAACTGCTGATCGCGCATCCGTTGTTCGGTGATGATACTGACCGATTGCGGGATATCGCGCTGGGCCATCTCCATTTTTGTCCCTGCGGAGGTAGTTTTGACGCTGTAATCCTGTTCTTGCGTATCCGAAGCGCTATCTGCGGAACCTTCTACAATAATAGTGTCTTCGGAGTGACTGGCAGCCTGGCTAAGGTTTGGGGAGAGCGCCAGCGCTATGCCCATCGCAAGCAGGGATGGAGCGTTTCGCCCATCCCGGGAGTGAGTGGAGAGAGACATCATAAACCCTTGATCATGAGATAATTGTTATTCGCTACGGCTCTCTGGCCGCGGTCGATCGTAAGCGCACTGCATTCATTTTGAATACAAATGAGAAATATACGCATTAATATTTAAACTGTAAATAAGGGTAAGCATGAAGGTCATAAAGGCGTTATTTCTGCCGTTGCATCGTTTCCAGGTAATAAACGATTAATCCGTCGGCAGCCAGGCGCTTTGTGGCGTAAGAAAAAACGCATTCAGGTTGAAAGAGGGGGAGTAACTCGCTCATACTCTTAGAGGAATTCCGTGCGTCCGCGTTTACCTGCAGGGGCAGGCCAGTGCACGGTATAAAAATGATTAAGGAATCAGTCATGGCAGAAGAAACGATTTTCAGCAAAATCATTCGCCGGGAGATCCCGTCGGATGTGGTTTATCAGGATGAGCTCGTTACCGCTTTTCGCGATATCTCTCCGCAGGCGCCGACCCATATTCTGATCGTTCCCAATATCCTGATTCCCACCGTCAATGATGTGACCGCAGAGCATGAGCTGGCTCTGGGGCGCATGATGACCGTAGCGGCGAAAATCGCCCGCGACGAGGGGCTCGCCGACGATGGCTATCGCCTGATCGTTAACTGCAATCGCCACGGCGGCCAGGAGGTCTATCATATCCATATGCACCTGCTGGGCGGCCGTCCGTTAGGCCCGATGCTGGCTCATAAAGGTTAAACTCCATGCGTGCAGCCCATATCGGCGCATTACTGGCCGTGACATTACTGGCCGGGTGCAGTTCGCATCCGGAAATACCGGTCAGCGATCAGCAAAGTCTGGTGATGGAATCAAACGTACTGGCAGCAGGAATCAGCGCTGAAGTACCAACGGTAACTGCATCCGAGATTCAGGCGACGGCGACCACCAGATTGTTCAATGAACGCCAGGTTCCGGTGACCGTGCATTATCGCTTTTTCTGGTATGACGCCAGGGGACTGGAAATGCATCCGCTGGAGTCTGCACGCAGCATAACGGTTCCTGCGCACTCTTCCGTTACGCTTTATGGCAGCGCCAATATTCTGGGGGCGCACAAGGCCCGACTTTATCTTTATCTGTAAGAGGTAATCGTAATGATTAAACTATGTCGCTATGCATTAGTTACCGCACTGGCGATATTCCTTGCCGGATGCGTGGGTCAACGTCAGGAACCCGCTCCCGTTGAGGAAGCGCAGCCGAAGCCGCAGCAGCCTGTTCAGCCGCAGCCGACTGTGCCGACTATTCCCGTGATACCGACCCAGCCGGGTCCGATTGAACACGGCGAGCAGCCTGCGCAGCCGGCGCCGCGCGTGCGTCATTTTGACTGGCACTCCGCGGTGCAGCCGATGATTGGTCAGATGCTGCAGGCCAGCGGCGTAAATGCGGGCAGCATTTTGCTGGTCGACAGCGTCAACAACCGCACTAACGGCACGTTGAATGCGGGTGAAGCCACCACGGCGCTGCGTAATGCGCTTGAGGGTAACGGAAAATTCACCCTGGTTTCCCAGCAGCAGCTGGGCGTGGCCAAACAGCAGCTTGGCCTGTCGCCACAGGATAGCCTTGGTAGTCGCAGCAAAGCGATGGGCATTGCGCGCACCGTTGGCGCACAGTATGTGCTCTATTCCAACGCAACCGGCAACGTCAATTCACCTGAGCTGAAAATGCAGCTGATGCTGGTACAAACCGGCGAAATTATCTGGTCGGGTAAAGGTGCTGTTCAGCAACAATAAGCTCACGCGCGACGAAGTGCTGTCGCGCTTTTTCCCCCACTATACGCCTGTCGCCGCGCTGTCCGAAACCGGGCTGAGCGGCGGCAGCTGTATTCTCAGCGATGGCCGGCGAAAGCGGGTGCTGCGCCAGCCGCACGACCCGCATGCGCCGTCCTGCGACTTCCGCCGCCAGTACCGTGTGCTTTCCCGCCTTCCCAATACCTTAGCGCCTGCGCCGGTTTTTTATTCTCCCGCCTGGATGGTGGTGGAATATTGCTCTGGCGACGTGGTCAACGCATTACCGGAGTGTCCGGCGCTCGCAGGGTTGCTGTATCATCTGCACCGGCAGCCACGCTTTGGCTGGCGTATCGCGCTGCGGCCGCTGCTTGAGCGTTACTGGCAGCAGTGCAGTCCTGCGCGCCGTACACCGCTGTGGCTACGGTGGCATAAGCGGCTGCTTCGCCGGGGCGAACCGCAGCCGTTACGTCTGGCGCCCTTACATATGGATGTCCATGCGGGCAACATTGTTCGCGGCGAGGCGGGACTGCGGCTGATTGACTGGGAATATGCGGGCGATGGCGATATCGCGCTGGAACTGGCGGCGGTGTGGATCGACCCCGTTGCGCATCGCCAGCTTACCGCAGAGTATGCGCGACAGGCGCACATTGATGAGCTTCAGCTCTGGCGGCAAATTCAGCGCTGGCGCCCTTGGGTGCGGCTGCTGATGGCGGGCTGGTATGAACGACGCTGGCAGCAAACCGGCGACCGGCAGTTTATCACGCTGGCCGATGAGATATGGCGTCAGTTAGACAAAAAATAAAAGGATAAGAGAGGTGGCTGTGGGCCCGGTAATGTTGGATGTCGAAGGTTTTGAACTGGATGCGGAAGAGCGTGAGATTCTGGCGCATCCTTTGGTTGGCGGGCTGATCCTGTTTACCCGCAACTATCACGATCCGGCGCAGCTGCGTGAGCTGGTTCGCCAGATCCGCGAGGCTTCGCGCAACCATCTGGTGGTGGCGGTCGATCAAGAAGGCGGTCGCGTGCAGCGTTTCCGCGAGGGCTTTACCCGTCTTCCTGCAGCGCAATCCTTCGCCGCCCTGCTAGGCATGGAAGAGGGCGGCCGGCTGGCCGCAGAAGCCGGTTGGCTGATGGCCAGCGAAATGATCGCTATGGATATTGATATCAGCTTTGCGCCGGTGCTGGATGTCGGACATATCAGCGCCGCTATTGGCGAGCGCTCTTATCATCAGGACCCCGACAAGGCGCTGGCGATAGCTCGCCATTTCATCGATGGCATGCACGGCGCGGGTATGAAAACCACCGGCAAGCACTTCCCGGGGCATGGGGCGGTGACGGCAGACTCTCACAAAGAGACGCCGCGCGATCCGCGTGCGGAAGCGGAAATTCGCGCGAAAGATATGGCCGTGTTCCGCACGCTGATCGGCGAGCAGCGTCTGGATGCTATTATGCCCGCCCACGTTATTTACAGCGACGTTGACCCCCGTCCCGCCAGCGGCTCCGCGCACTGGCTGAAAACGGTCCTGCGCGGCGAGCTGGGATTTGACGGCGTAATATTCTCTGACGATCTGTCAATGGAAGGCGCGGCGATTATGGGCAGCTATGCCGAACGCGGCCAGGCGTCCCTGGATGCGGGTTGCGATATGATCCTTGTCTGCAATAATCGTAAGGGTGCGGTCAGCGTGCTGGATAACCTGTCGCCGATCAAAGCAGAGCGTGTTACGAAATTGTATCATAAAGGTTCCATTAGCCGTCAGGCGTTAAGGGATTCCGCCCGCTGGAAGACAATAAGCGCGCAGCTGGAGCAGCTTCACGCGCGCTGGCAAGAGGCGAAGTCCGCGTAATATACCTGAAAGGCGTTGTTGTCTGGTGAGGATGCGATGATTATCTATTTACATGGTTTTGACTCAAACAGCCCCGGTAACCATGAGAAGGTGCTACAGCTTCAGTTTATTGACCCCGATGTCCGGTTGATTAGCTACAGCACGCGGCATCCTAAACATGATATGCAGCATTTGTTAAAAGAAGTCGATAAAATGCTGCAGCTAAGCGCCGACGATCGACCCCTCATTTGCGGCGTGGGTCTCGGTGGTTTCTGGGCGGAGAGAATTGGCTTTCTTTGCGATATTCGCCAGGCCGTTTTCAACCCCAACCTGTTTCCTGATGAAAACATGGAAGGCAAGATTGACCGGCCGGAAGAGTATGCTGATATCGCCACCAAGTGCGTGAATAATTTCCGTGAAAAAAACCGCGACCGCTGCCTGGTGGTGCTGTCACGACAGGATGAAGCGCTGGATAGCCAGCGTTCTGCGGACCTGCTGCACCACTACTATGAGATCATCTGGGATGAAGAACAGACCCACAAGTTTAAAAATATCTCCCCGCATCTCCAGCGAATAAAAGCCTTCAAAACCCTCGGCTGATCGCTCCCGGCCCGCAATGTGAAAACAATGCGGGCTTTTTTTATCCATTTCTGCGATTGCGCGCTCAAAAAATATGCAGTAAAACTTGATGCATATCAATTTTGGTATGACCAATGCACCGTTCATGTTATTCTCGATCTCGCTGAATGGTTTCAATGCCGTAACCTGTTGTTAATTAAAGGCTATATCAATAACCTTTAATTAACAATTGGTTAATAATTTTAGGGGGTCGCGTGACTACACCATTGAAAAAAATAGTGATTGTGGGTGGTGGTGCCGGTGGGCTGGAGCTGGCTACCCAGCTGGGTAAAAAGCTGGGCCGCAATAAGAAAGCCAAAATTACGCTGGTCGATCGTAACCACAGCCACCTGTGGAAACCGCTGCTACATGAAGTAGCGACCGGTTCACTTGATGAAGGTGTAGACGCGCTGAGCTACCTGGCCCACGCCCGTAACCACGGCTTCCAGTTCCAGCTGGGGTCAGTGGTAGATATTAACCGCGAGACCAAAACGATCGCCCTTGCTGAACTGCGTAACGAAAAGGGTGAGCTGCTGGTACCTGAACGTAAGCTGCCTTACGACACGCTGGTGATGGCGCTGGGAAGTACCTCTAACGATTTCAATACGCCAGGGGTTAAAGAAAACTGCATTTTCCTCGACAACCCGCACCAGGCGCGTCGTTTCCATCAGGAAATGCTGGATCTGTTCCTCAAGTACTCGGCGAATCTTGGGGCGGACGGTAAGGTGAATATCGCCATCGTAGGCGGCGGCGCAACCGGCGTTGAGCTGTCGGCCGAGCTGCATAACGCGGTGAAGCAGCTGCACAGCTACGGCTATAAAGGTCTGACTAACGAAGCTCTGAACGTGACGCTGGTTGAAGCCGGCGAGCGTATTCTGCCGGCACTGCCGCCACGTATCTCCGGCGCGGCGCACAACGAGCTGACCAAGCTGGGCGTTCGCGTTTTGACCAAAACCATGGTCACCAGCGCCGATGCTAACGGTCTGCACACCAAAGAAGGCGAATTTATTAACGCGGATCTGATGGTCTGGGCGGCCGGCATTAAAGCGCCGGACTTCATGAAAGAGATTGGCGGCCTGGAAACCAACCGCATTAACCAGCTGGTGGTTGAGCCGACGCTGCAAACCACTCGCGACGAGGATATCTACGCCATCGGCGACTGCGCCTCCTGCGCCCGTCCTGAAGGCGGTTTTGTCCCACCGCGCGCTCAGGCTGCGCACCAGATGGCGACCTGCGCTCTGCACAACATTCTGGCGCAGATGAAAGGTAAACCCCTTAAAGCCTATACCTATAAGGATCACGGTTCGCTGGTGTCGCTCTCCAACTATTCCACCGTGGGCAGCCTGATGGGCAACCTGATGCGCGGTTCAATGATGATTGAAGGGCGCATTGCGCGTTTCGTCTATATCTCTCTGTACCGTATGCACCAGATTGCGCTGCACGGTTACTTCAAAACCGGCCTGATGATGCTGGTAGGGCGTATCAACCGTATTATTCGCCCGCGTCTGAAGCTGCATTAATGTTGTTCGGGCGGCAGAGCCAAAAGGTGCTGTCGCCCGGATCCCTCCGCTAAGCTTTCCCCCGGAAATATCCAGAATATCCTCCTGTCTTTTCCTTAAAACCCCCTCAGATTTCTCCGAATCACCTTGATTTGCCGTACGTTCACGCACTTTTCATCCGCTTTCTTATTTGCAAGGCTTATGGCTGAGCGGCAAACTTAGCGGTAATAGCAACAAAGGAGGATGTCCCGTGAATAAATCTATGTTGGCGGGTATAGGGATTGGCGTGGCTGCCGCGCTGGGCGTTGCAGCCGTTGCCGGTCTTAACGTGTTAGATCGCGGACCGCAGTATGCGCAGGTGGTGTCCAGTACGCCGATAAAAGAGAGCATTAAAACCCCGCGTAAAGAGTGCCGAAACGTCACCGTCACTCATCGTCGCCCGGTGCAGGATGAAAACCGTATTGCCGGTTCAGTCTTAGGCGCAGTGGCCGGCGGGGTGATTGGTCATCAGTTCGGCGGCGGCCGCGGCCGCGACGTTGCCACCGTCGTGGGCGCGCTGGGCGGCGGCTATGCTGGTAACCAGATTCAGGGCTCAATGCAGGAAGGGGACACTTACACAACCACGCAGCAGCGCTGTAAAACGGTGTATGACAAATCGGAAAAAATGCTCGGCTATGACGTCACTTACAAAATCGGCGACCAGCAGGGCAAAATCCGTATGGATCGCGACCCCGGCGCGCAAATCCCGCTGGACAGCAATGGTCAACTTATTCTGACTAACAAAGCGTAAAAAAGATGTTTATCTCTATTAGCCCCTCAGTCGCTCAGGCCGAGGGGCTTTTTTTATCAGAAGCTCAGTGCGTAGTTCAGGCCAAAGGTACGGCCGCGACCTTTATATTCGTACAGAGAGCTGCTGCCGTAGGTTGGGCTGTAGAGCAGCGGCGCGCGCTGGCCCCAGACGGTGACATAATCTTCATTAAGCAGGTTCTCGATACTGAAGGTCAGTTTGCCAAGAGGTAGCGCGTAGCTGCCGATAAAGTCCACGGTATTATAACCATCAAGCTTATTGCCGCTGGCATCGCTGAGATCGAATACCTGTTGGCTCTGTACCCGCAGCGACCACGGTTCGGGCGCCCAGCCAACCCAGGCGGTGGCTTTTGACGGCGAGGCGAGCGTCACGTCCCACTTCTGCCAGCTACCGTCACTCTTCACCTGAGATTTCAGCAGGTTAAAGTTAGCTCCGGCGCTCCAGTCGCTATTCGGGAAGAAGTAATCTACGGCTCCTTCAAGGCCGTAAATACGGCGTTTATCGGACTGCACGTCGATGGTCATGTCGGTACGGTTAACGACAATCGTCTTATCGGAGGTCGAATAGTATGCCGCCAGCTGGGTGCGCAGGTTATCACCGGTATAGCGCCAGCCCAGTTCGTAAGAGTTGACTTTGATCCCCTGCAGCGGCGAGTCGCCGACGTTAACGCTGGAGAGAAGCGGGAGATGGCCGTTGACCGCCGCGCCGTACTTGCCGATGCCGTAGTATTTCCCCGGGTCCGGTAGCTCAACGCCCTGAGAGAAGTTAAACCAGGTTTGCTGGCGGTCGGTGAGATGAGCAACGATCCCGGCGTTAAACAGGAAGTTATCGTAATCGGTTTTTCCGCCCGGAATGGCATCCGCCGAGCTGACCTTACCGCCGGCGACATCCTGCTGCTGGGCATAGCCAACAAAGTCATCGACCCGGTTTTCCGTCCACTGGTAACGTACGCCGCCGCTGAGGGTGAAAATATCGTTCAGATCGTAGCTGGACTGCAGGAACGGCGCCAGGTTGGTAATGCTGTAGCCGGGATAACGGCCAGTGGTATAGATTGCCTGGTTATTCAGGCCCCCGGAAGACATTGATCGATTCAGATCGAAGAACATCTGATTGGCGTTGAACGTTTCGTGGTCCGCATCCAGCCCCCAGGTCAGGTCCAATCCGTCCAGCGGCTGGCTGTTAAGGGTGACTTTCGCCCCGTATTGATCGGTATCCTGTTTTGAGGATGAGAAGCTGCTAACCTGGCCTTTGCTCAGCGTAGGGAAGGGATAAAAGGACAAGGATTCATCGCGATAATAAACCTGACTGACGAGGTTCTGGCCAAGGAAATCGGCATCGGAATACTGCAGGCTAATGAGGTGACGCTCGGTGCCGGGTACGCGGTCCGAGTTCAGACCATCGGTGGTAAAGGCCTTGCCGTCGCCGGTCACCGCCGACATATTTTTCCCCAGGTACAGGCCATAATCGTCGCCCTGGCTTTTATAATACTGCGTAACCAGCTGCAGCTGACGGTTATCGTCAATTTCAATGGTTCCCGTCCCCATGACGTCGAGGCGATCGGAATGCTGCAGGCCGGTCTGGGTATTATCCAGGATTAGCGCATCGTGGTTACCGTCATACCAGCCGCCGAAGCGCTGATAAGCGACCGACAAACGACCGGAAGCGTGGTCGGTACCGCCGCTGACCGCTGCCGCCACGCGTTCATCGCGATCGTTGCTATTAGCAAAGCCGGATTTGCCTCCCAGTTCCAGATCGACCTGACGCTCTTGTTGTCCCTTTTTGGTGACGATATTGATAAGACCACCGGTACTGCCGCCGCCGTAGAGCGAGGTGGCGCCGGAGATCACCTCAATGTGTTCAATGTTAAACGGATCGATTGAATCCAGCTGGCGACTGTCGGTACGGGAGGAGTTAAGGCGAACGCCATCGATCAGGACGACGATCGCGCGGCCGCGCATGTTCATGCCGTAGTTGGTGCGTCCCTGGCTGCTGACGTCGATGCCAGGGATCAGCTGCGCAAGCACATCTTTAAATTCTTTACCGCCCTGTACCTGCTGTTCAATCTCCTGGCCTTCAATGACCCAGGTGGTCTGCGCCATTTCAGCGACGGTGCGATGCGTTCGGTTAGCGCTGACGATCATATTGTCATCAGCGGCCCAGGCGGGCAGGGCGGTTGCCAGCAGCAGTGGGTTGAGTACCCAGAGACGCTTGTTCATGCTCATTCCTTTTATGAGTTTATGCCCGTCATTCTTCAAGTCGCAGGTGTTGGCTTTGGATTACTCGGCCCATCCATGGCGCTGGCCCCTACGGGGCCAGCACTAGCGCAGTTCAAGGCACAAGTACCTTGTCCTGCAACTCGAATTAGTTAGGGCTAACGATATCGTTGTTTTAATTTTCCGGTACGGGTGCACCGGTTGTTACAGGGTGAAATAAACAGAAATGTTTAAGGCTGAATTCTGCCCGTATTGATTATTGTTATCAATATCATTCTCGAGAAAAAAACAAATAAACGACTGAAAACATGACGTAATGTGTGGGTAAGGCGGGGTGAAACCGGTGGTGCGCCCACCGGTAAAGGAGAAATTAGCGCTGAAGAACCTGGGGCCACAACCGCAGCGTGGTTTCGGCAATTTGCATGATTTTAGTGAAATCGGCGCCTTCGCGGGCGCTGATGGACATCCCCTGCAGTATACAGTTAAGGAACTGCGCCAGCTGATGAACATCGCCGTCTGGCGGCAGTTCGCCGCGCAGCTGCCGCTGCTGGAGAAAATGAGTGAGCGTCTGTTCCTGCATCGCGTGCCGCGACTTCACGGTATTGGCGATATCGGTTGAGGAGGCCGCCAGCGCCGCAGAGGTATTGATCATAAAACAGCCTGCCGGCGTCTCTTTGCTGGTGAAGCAGGTCGCGACGGCGGTGAAATAATCGCGCAAGGCCCGATCGACGGTTTTCTCGTCGTCAAACAAAAGCGCCTCATGCCTGGCGGCAAAACGCGAGATGTAGCGATCCAGCACCGCCCGAAACAACCCCTCTTTATTCACGAATTCGGCATAAAGCGTTGGCGCTTTTGCGCCCGTCGCTTCGACCAGATCGGCGAGAGAGGTGGCTTCATAGCCGTGCTGCCAGAAGAGTGTCATGGCCTTATCCAGCGCCGCTTCCCTGTCGAACACTTTAGGTCGGCCACGGCTTTTTTTCGTGCAACTTTGAACGTCAGTTGTCATGGTGCCGCTGTACCTGTGTTGGTGTGTTGAAGAAGCATTATAAAAATAAAGCTGATGGGCTGCCAGCGATGCAGGCCTAAAAATAAATAATTCATATATGTATGAATTTTAAGCTGTTTGTAAATAGTTAAACGAACGTTATAAAAATAGTTTGACGTGTGATGTGGATCACATTATTATTTACCTATCGATCGTTAAGTAAATGCGTTCGTCCCTACAAAAATATTCATCTGCACAGGTTTAATAATCATGAAAAATGTTAAAACATTAACCATCGCCGCTGTTCTCAGCTCGCTCTCTTTCGCCAGCTTTGCCGCTGTTGAAGTTCAATCCACTCCGGCGGGCCAGCATAAAATCGGTACCGTTTCCGCCTCTGCTGGCACCAACCTGGGTTCTCTGGAAGATCAGCTGGCGCAAAAAGCGGAAGAGATGGGTGCAACCTCTTACCGTATCACTTCAGTAACCGGTCCAAATACCCTTCACGGAACCGCGGTTATCTATAAATAATTTAGCACCACCCCTGTTTTGCCACTGACCACGCGCGGTTCTGACCCCCTTCAGTTGACCGCGCGAAGTAAGAAGTAAGTTATTCCCTGCTGAGACGCGGCGCCCACCCCTTTATGGCGCCGCGAAACGCAGTAAAGCTGTACTCTGTTTGATTATTGCCATAAAAAAACCGCCTCAGTGTGAACTGAAGGCGGTTTTTTTACGTCCGTTAGCGGATGAACTATAGCGACTGTTCGCTGGCCCGGGGGTGACGGGTCACATCAACCGGCATACCGGAGCGCAGCATCATTGCACGTTCCATCACTTCGGTATCGGTCAACTGCGCCTGTTTGAAAGCCTGCATGCTGTCAGTGAGCGTAATCGGCAGGGTCTGCGGATCGTCGTCAATATGCTTTGACAGCGGCTGGTGCACTTCTACCAGACGGGTACCGTTCGGCTCAACGGATACCTTAATGGGCGTATTGATTATCGTCACTCGGGTGCCCGGGCTAATTTCATTGTACAACGCTTTGATATCATCATCGCGCAGACGAATACAGCCGGAGCTTACGCGCATGCCGATACCGAAATCGGCGTTGGTGCCGTGTAGCAGGTAGACGCCGCCGTACGCTGCCAGACGAATGGCGTGGTGGCCCATCGGGTTATCCGGCCCGGCGGGCATGACGGCAGGCAGGTCAATGCCCATCGCCTTATAGCGGGCGCGAATATTGGCCGTAGGCGTCCAGGTTGGGTTGGCGCGTTTGTCGGATACGGTGGTGACCATCGTTGGGGTGATGGTATCACCGCCGAGCTGGCCGATGCCGATAGGGTACACGGTCACTTCATTTTTGCCCGGCGGATAGTAATAGAGACGAAGTTCGGCCAGATTCAGGACTAATCCTTCCCGTGTTGCATCGGGCAACAGCGTTTGCAGCGGGATGGTCAGTACGCTACCGGCTCGCGGAACGTAAGGATCCACGCCGGGGTTCGCCTGAAGCAGGGCCAGAAAACCGACGTTGTACTTCTTAGCGATCGCTTCCAGCGAGCCGCCGTTATTCTCGACCACGTGGAACTGGTTCTGCCCGACCAGACGGCTGCCCGGAGGCGGCAGGGGCCAGGTATTGGCGCGAGCGGGCAGCGCCAGCGCGGCGGCGATAGCCATCATCCCCAGCCAGAAAGAAAGTCGCGAAAAGCTCTTCATTACCTTAATTCCATATTAAGTAAGTGGTTATTTTTATGCGAAAAGTCCCTGAGATTATGGTCGAAAGAGTGTGTGGAAGTGCAGAGGGATTGCAAACTGTTTGTAAATTTTGCCGAATATGAGGGGGCCGGGATACGACGCGCGGATCGTATCCCGGGCACCGTTAAGCGGTGGCGTTCTCTTCCAGCTGAAGCATAAACTGGCGCACCCAGTCCATCCGCGTTTTACGCTCGGCGAGGTCCTGCGTAAATTTGAGGCGCGTCGGGCCATCCAGTCGATAGTGCTGCGGCTGCTTCTGCAGCAGGCCAATCAGCCACATCGGATTAACGTTATTCTTCTCGTTAAACTCAATGGTGCCGCCTTTTTCGTTGCTCTCAAGCTTGCGGATCCCCAGCTTCTGCGCCTGCTGGCGCAGCCGGGCGATATCGAGCAGATTGCGGGCCGGATCCGGCAGCAGGCCAAAACGATCGATAAGTTCGACTTTGATCTCCTCCAGCTCATTCTCACTCTTCGCGCTGGCAATGCGTTTGTAGAACGACAGGCGAGTATTCACATCCGGGATAAAGTCGTCCGGCAGCAGCGACGGCATCCGTAGCTCAACTTCGGTTTGCTGGTTGGTGAGATCTTCCAGCGAGGGCTCGCGCCCGGCCTTCAGCGCGTCAACGGCGTTTTCCAGTAGCTCCATATAGAGGGAGAAGCCGATGGTTTCCATAGAACCGCTCTGATCTTCGCCCAGCAGCTCGCCCGCGCCGCGAATTTCGAGGTCATGGGTCGCCAGCGCAAAGCCAGCGCCGAGATCTTCCAGCGATGCAATAGCCTCAAGGCGTTTTTGCGCATCGGGGGTCATCGCTTTCGGATGCGGCGTCAGCAGCCAGGCATAGGCCTGATGGTGCGACCGGCCAACGCGTCCGCGTAGCTGATGCAGCTGAGCCAGGCCGAAGTGATCGGCACGCTCAATAATAATGGTGTTCGCCGTGGGTATGTCGATCCCGGTTTCGATAATGGTGGTACAGACCAGCACGTTAAAACGCTGGTGATGGAAATCGTTCATCACCCGCTCAAGCTCGCGTTCGCGCATCTGTCCATGACCGATGGTAATGCGCGCTTCCGGCACCAGCTCCGCCAGCCTCTCGGCGGCTTTCCGGATGTTTTCCACGTCATTATAGAGGTAGTATACCTGGCCGCCGCGCAGCACCTCACGCAGGATCGCCTCGCGTACCACCAACGCGTCATATTCGCGCACGAAGGTTTTGACCGCCAGACGGCGGGCGGGCGGCGTGGCGATGATCGAAAGATCGCGCATACCGCTCATCGCCATATTCAGCGTGCGCGGAATAGGCGTCGCGGTCAGGGTCAGGATATCGACGTCGGCGCGCATTGCCTTGATGCGCTCTTTGTGACGCACGCCAAAGCGGTGCTCTTCATCAACAATCAGGAGACCGAGATCGCGCAGCTTAACGTCCGGCTGCAGCAGTTTATGGGTGCCGATAAGAATATCGATTTTTCCTTCCGCGACTTGCTCAAGGATCTGCGCCTGCTCTTTGGCGCTGCGAAAGCGCGAAAGCATCTCAATACGCACCGGCCAGTTAGCAAAGCGATCGCGGAAGTTATCGAAGTGCTGCTGGGCGAGCAGGGTGGTTGGCACCAGCACCGCCACCTGCTTATGGTTTTCGACCGCCAGGAAAGCGGCGCGCATCGCCACTTCCGTTTTGCCGAAGCCAACATCGCCGCACACCAGACGGTCCATCGCCAGAGGCTGGCACATATCGCTCAGGACGGCGTTAATAGCCTGCGCCTGGTCGGGCGTGGTCTCGAACGGGAAGCTGTCGCAAAATAGCTGATACTGCTGTTTATCATGTTTAAACGCATAGCCGGATTTCGCCGCGCGCTGGGCATAGATATCCAGCAGCTCGGCGGCCACGTCGCGCACTTTCTCGGCCGCTTTCTGCCGCGCTCGCGCCCAGACGTCGCCGCCCAGTTTATGCAGCGGCGCATTCTCTTCCGCCCCGCCCGCATAGCGGCTAATCAGATGCAGTGAGGACACCGGGACGTACAGTTTGGCGTCGTTGGCGTAGGTCAGCATCAGGTATTCGCCATTAATGCCGCCCGCTTCAAGGGTCGTCATTCCGGCATAGCGCCCAACTCCATGCTCCAGATGCACCACCGGCTGACCGATATGCAGCTCCGCCAGGTTACGAATCAACGTATCCGGATTGATGGTGCGGCGTGAATCCTGACGACGGCGGGCAACGCGCTCGCCCAGCAGGTCGCTTTCGCAAATCAGCGCCAGGTTGCGCTGGCTATCAATAAAGCCATGCTCGGCGGCGCCGATCATCAAATAGCGGCCGTTACCCGTCGCCTCTTCAAGACGCAAAATATGCTTTGGCGCGATCTTGATGCGGGCCAGCATTTCACCGAGTGCTTCGCGGCGTCCCTCGCTCTCAACCGAGAAAATCACCGGCCCGCTAAAGGATTCGAGGAATCGGCGCAGGTTATCCAGCGGCGCTTTGTTCTGCGCCTGAATCGCCAGCTCGGGTAATTTTTGATAGCCGAGATTGGTATTAGCGGCCTTCTCCGCCAGGCGTTCGGTTTTGAGCTGCACGCGCGGCCATTTTTTCAGCTCGCTGAACAGTTCATCGCTGCGCAACCACAGCTGCTCCGGCGGCAAAAGCGGACGCATCGGATCAACGCCGCGATTTTCAAAGCGAGCGCGGGTTTCATTCTGGAAGCGTTCGGCGCTGGCTTCGAGATCGCCGGTGTTGACGATCAGCGTTTTCGCCGGGAAATAGCTGAACAGCGGCGGCAGCGGTTCGTTAAAGAACAGAGGCTGCCAGTATTCGATCCCCGCAGGCAGCGTGCCTTTACTGACCTGCTGATAAACATGCTCGGCGTCGCGCTTAACCTCGAAGCGGTCGCGCCACTGGCTGCGAAACAGCTCGATAGCGGCCTGGTCGGTCGGAAATTCGTGCGCCGGAAGCAGGTTGATACTGGCGACTTCCTCCAGCGTTCGCTGGCTGTCGACGTCGAACAGACGCAGGCTATCGATCTCATCATCAAAAAAATCGAGACGGTAGGGCTGCTCGCTGCCCATCGGGAACAGATCAAGCAATGCGCCGCGCGTGGCGTACTCGCCGTGCTCCATGACCTGATCGACGTGACGATAGCCGGCGCTATCCAGCTGCGAGCGCAGCGCATCCCGCGACAGCCGCTGGCCTTTTTTCATCACCAGCGCGTGGCCGTGGAGGAAATTATGCGGACAGACGCGCTGCATGAGAGTGCTGACCGGGACGATCAGCACGCCGCGTTCCATGGTCGGGAGCTGGTACAGGGTAGCGAGACGTGAAGAGATAATATCCTGGTGCGGAGAGAAGCTATCGTAGGGGAGCGTTTCCCAGTCCGCCAGGCCTGCTACCATGCTGTCGGTAAACTGCCTGATTTCATCATTCAGACGCAGGGCGTTCTGCATATCGGGGGCTATCAGTACCACCGGGCCGCCGTGGCGCTCGGCCATTTCAGCCACCAGAGTGGCGCAGGCCGCGCCGGTCAGTTCGCCAAGCTGGCGCTGATCGCCGGCTTTAACCGGCAGAGAGTATCGGTATTGTTCAGGCATAGACGGTATCATGATCTCTTGAGGATTCGCTCTGCCGATATGGAGGGCAACTCGCTGATATTCAATAGTCTGATTATCCGCGATCGACCAGAATTCGCCAACCCGTATCGCAAAGGTCATGTTAGGGACGAAAATGTAACGAACTCCGATAAGCGTAAAGTTAAATAACGACTTATGTTTCTATGTTGTTGTTTATATTGATTTTTTACTGATTTTGCCAATAAAATCTACAGGTTTCAGTCATTTACGCTGCTCATAATCGCTTATATACTCGGACATCGGCTATCAGCAATCAGATGGATTACATGTATCAACCTGCCGCACTTTTTATCGGCCTTCGCTATATGCGCGGGCGCGCAGCCGACCGCTTCGGTCGTTTCGTCTCCTGGCTTTCCACTATTGGCATTACGCTTGGCGTGATGGCGCTGGTGACCGTTCTTTCGGTGATGAACGGCTTTGAGCGCGAGCTGCAAAACAACATCCTGGGGCTGATGCCGCAGGCCATTCTCAGCGCACAGCAAGGGTCTATAAACCCGCAAAAACTGCCGGAAAGCGCAGCCAGACTACAGGGCGTCACCCGCGTGGCGCCGCTGACCACCGGCGATGTGGTGCTGCAAAGCGCCCGCAGCGTAGCGGTTGGCGTGATGCTCGGCATCGACCCGGCGCAAAAAGATCCATTGACCCCTTATCTGGTTAACGTGAAGCAGAGCGATCTGCAGGCCGGAAAATATAACGTCATCCTGGGTGAGCAGCTGGCAGGGCAGTTGGGGGTCAACCGCGGCGATCGGATCCGCGTGATGGTGCCTTCCGCCAGCCAGTTTACCCCGATGGGGCGGCTTCCCAGCCAGCGCCTGTTCAACGTGATCGGTACCTTTGCCGCCAGCAGCGAAGTCGATGGCTATCAGATGTTGACCAATATCGACGATGCTTCTCGCCTGATGCGTTACCCCCAGGGGAACATTACCGGCTGGCGTCTGTGGCTGAGTCAGCCTCTGCAGGTCGACACGCTCAGCCAGCAGAAACTGCCGGAAGGCACCAAATGGCAGGACTGGCGAGAGCGAAAAGGCGAACTGTTCCAGGCCGTGCGGATGGAAAAAAATATGATGGGCCTGCTGCTGAGCCTGATTATCGCCGTGGCCGCCTTTAACATCATTACTTCTCTGGGCATGATGGTGATGGAAAAACAGGGTGAAGTGGCGATCCTGCAGACCCTCGGCCTGACGCCGCGGCAGATCATGCTGGTCTTTATGGTCCAGGGGGCCAGCGCCGGGATCGTCGGTGCGCTGCTCGGCGCCGGGCTGGGCGCGCTGCTTGCCAGCCAGCTCAATAATTTAATGCCGATTATCGGCGCGTTCCTCGACGGCGCCGCGCTGCCGGTGGCTATTGAGCCGCTGCAGGTCATCGTCATTGCCCTCGTGGCCATGGCGCTGGCATTACTCTCTACGTTGTATCCTTCATGGCGCGCTGCCGCCACTCAACCCGCTGAGGCTTTACGTTATGAATAAGATCCTGCTGCAATGCGACAACCTGTGCAAACGCTATCAGGAAGGCACCGTGCAAACCGACGTGTTGCACGATGTCAGCTTCAGCATTGAAGAGGGCGAGATGATGGCGATTGTCGGTACCTCCGGTTCCGGCAAAAGTACGCTGCTGCATCTGCTGGGCGGGCTGGACACGCCAACCTCCGGTGACGTTATCTTTTCCGGCCAGCCAATGAGCCGGCTCTCCGCCGCCGCCCGCGCCGATCTGCGCAATCGCGAACTGGGCTTTATCTATCAGTTTCACCATCTGCTGCCGGATTTCACCGCCCTGGAAAACGTAGCGATGCCGCTGCTGATTGGTAAACAGAAGGCGGCGGATATCGAGCGTCAGGCGAAAGCGATGCTGCGCTCCGTCGGGCTTGAGCACCGTAGCGATCACCGTCCGTCGGAGCTCTCCGGCGGCGAGCGTCAGCGCGTCGCGATTGCCCGCGCGCTGGTTAATAAACCGCGTCTGGTGCTGGCGGACGAACCCACCGGTAACCTTGACGCCCGCAACGCCGACAGCATTTTTCAGCTGCTTGGCGAGCTGAACATCGCCCAGCGTACCGCCTTCCTGGTGGTGACGCACGACCTCCAGCTGGCAAAACGCATGAGCCGCCAGCTGGAGATGCGCGACGGGCGCCTGACAGCCGAACTCTCCCTGATGGGGGCTGAGTAATGGCTTCTCCGTTATCGTTATTAATTGCTCTGCGCTTTAGCCGTGGACGGCGGCGCGGTGGGATGGTGTCGCTGATTTCGGTTATCTCGACCATCGGTATCGCGCTGGGCGTGGCGGTGTTGATCGTTGGCCTGAGCGCGATGAACGGCTTCGAACGCGAGCTCAATAACCGCATTCTGGCGGTGGTCCCGCACGGTGAAATTGAGCCGGTAAACCAGCCGTGGAACAACTGGAACGAGGCGCTGGCGAAGGTTGAGAAGGTCAAAGGCATCGTTGCCGCGGCGCCTTATATTAACTTCACCGGGTTGGTGGAGAGCGGCAGCAACATGCGCGCAATTCAGGTGAAAGGCGTCGACCCGCAGCAGGAAAGTCGTCTCAGTTCGTTACCCAACTTTGTGCAGAACAATGCGTGGGCCAGCTTTAAAGCCGGCGAGCAGCAGGTGATCCTCGGTAAGGGCGTTGCCGATGCGCTGCACGTCAAGCAGGGCGACTGGGTGTCGATCATGATCCCTAACTCCGATGCCGAGCACCAGCTGCTGCAGCCAAAGCGCGTCAGGCTTCATGTTACCGGCATTTTGCAGCTCAGCGGCCAGCTCGATCATAGTTTTGCCATGATTCCCATGCAGGATGCGCAGCAGTACCTGGATATGGGCAGCAGCGTGACGGGGATCGCTATCAAAGTGACCGACGTGTTTCATGCCAATACGCTGGTACGCGATGCGGGCGAAGTGACCAACAGCTACGTTTACATCAAAAGCTGGATCGGTACCTACGGCTATATGTACCGGGATATTCAGATGATTCGCGCCATTATGTATCTGGCGATGGTGCTGGTGATTGGCGTGGCCTGCTTTAATATCGTCTCGACCCTGGTGATGGCGGTGAAAGATAAAAGCGGCGATATTGCGGTGCTGCGCACGCTTGGCGCAAAAGACGGGCTGATCCGCGCGATTTTCGTATGGTATGGTTTACTTGCCGGTTCGGTAGGTAGCCTGATTGGCGTGGCTATTGGCGTTATCTGCGCATTTAAGCTGACCGCAATCATTAACGGTATTGAGGATCTGATCGGGCATAAATTCCTCTCCGGCGACATCTATTTTATTGACTTCCTGCCGTCTGAACTGCACTGGCTGGACGTCGTTTACGTGCTGGTGACGGCACTGTTGCTGAGTTTGCTGGCCAGCTGGTATCCCGCCCGCCGCGCCAGCCGCATTGACCCGGCGAGGGTGCTGAGTGGCCAGTAATTTATCGTCATGGTCGGCGTTGCCGATCGGTAAAGAGGAATGGCTGAAATGTACTATGGATTTGACATTGGCGGCAGCAAAATAGCGTTGGGCGTATTTGATAACGCGCGGCGGCTGCAGTGGGAAAAACGCGTCGCCACGCCAAAAGAGAGCTATGAAGATTTTTTGCAAGCGGTAGAAGCGCTGGTGGCGGAGGCCGACCAGCGCTTCGGCTGTCAGGGTTCGGTGGGCATCGGTATTCCCGGCATGCCGGAGACGGAAGACGGTACGCTCTATGCCGCCAACGTCCCTGCCGCCAGCGGCAGACGGCTGCGGGCCGATCTGAGCGAACGGCTGGGGCGCGATGTGCGGCTTGATAACGATGCCAACTGTTTTGCCCTCTCCGAAGCGTGGGACGACGAATTTACCCAATACCCGCTGGTGATGGGGATGATCCTCGGCACCGGCGTTGGCGGCGGGCTGGTGCTTAACGGTAAATCGATTACCGGGCATCGCTATATAACCGGCGAATTCGGCCATATCCGCCTGCCGGTGGATGCGCTGGAAGTCGTAGGGCGCGATTTCCCGCTTACGCGCTGCGGCTGCGGCCAACTGGGCTGCATTGAAAACTACCTTTCCGGACGCGGCTTTGCCTGGCTGTACCACCATTTTTACCAACAATCCTTAACCTCACCCGAGATCGTCGCGCTCTGGCAGCAGGGCGACGCGAAGGCGCGCGAGCACGTTGAGCGCTATCTCGATCTGCTGGCGGTGTGCCTGGGCAATATTTTAACGATTGTCGACCCGGATCTGCTGGTGTTGGGCGGGGGATTGTCTAACTTTACAGCAATAACCGAAGGGCTGGCGCAGCGCCTGCCGCGACATCTGCTCCCCGTTGCCAGCGTGCCGCGCATCGAACGCGCGCGTCATGGCGATGCGGGAGGTATGCGCGGTGCGGCCTTCCTTCATCTGACTCATTAACGACAGAGGTAGCTATGCAGTCGCGCCGCTTACATCGATTAAGCCGATTTCGCCGCAATAAGCGTCGGTTACGAGACCGTCTGCGTCAGCGGATTTTCTTCGGCGAAGATAAGGAGACACCTGAAACGATGGAAAAACCAAGAGTCGTGGTGCTAACCGGCGCGGGTATTTCGGCGGAGTCGGGAATTAAAACCTTCCGCGCCGCCGACGGCCTGTGGGAGGAGCATCGGGTAGAAGACGTCGCAACGCCGGAAGGGTTCGCCCGCGACCCGGCGCTGGTGCAGGCGTTTTACAACGATCGCCGTCGTCAGCTGCAAAGCCCGGACATTGCGCCCAATGCGGCGCATCAGGCGCTGGCGCGGCTGGAAGAGAGACTGGGTGACCATTTTCTACTGGTGACCCAGAATATCGATAATCTGCACGAGCGCGCGGGCAACCGTCGGGTGATCCATATGCACGGCGAGCTGCTGAAGGTGCGCTGTTCGTGGAGCGGCCAGGTGGTGGCGTGGACCGGTGATGTGACGACGGAAGATAAGTGTCACTGCTGCCAGTTTCCCGCGCCGCTGCGCCCGCACGTGGTGTGGTTCGGCGAGATGCCGCTGGATATGGATGAAATCTACCTGGCGCTGGCGGAGGCGGATATCTTTATCGCCATCGGTACTTCCGGGCACGTTTATCCGGCGGCAGGGTTTGTCCATGAAGCGCGGCTGCAGGGCGCCCACACGGTTGAGCTAAATCTCGAACCAAGCCAGGTAGGCAGCGAATTTGCCGAGAAACACTATGGCCCGGCAAGCGAAGAAGTGCCGCGCTTTGTGGAAAAGCTGCTGAAACAGCTGGCCGGGTAGACGCAACCTCACCAATACCGCGTTACGGAAAACAGGAGTGGCTATGGATAGCCCATTAGCACTATCTGCTGCGATATTTTTGGCCGCAGTGGGGGTTGGCCTGTGGAGTCAGTATGGCCTGCCTCGTCTTTCTGATAGCAGAAATATTCTGTTCATCCTCTCTCTTATTCTCGGCGTCGTATCCGCGGCTTCCTGCCTGTTTCATCTGCTGTATCTGCTGATTGAGGGCCAGAGCGCGCAGGGCGGTTCGGCGTGGTTCGGGCCGCTTATCGTGCTGGGCGCGTTGTGGAAGCCGCTGAAGTATATTGCGGGCAAGCTTGATGCTGTCTTAACGAAAAATCAGGGCAAGAAATAATCCCGGCTTTTGCCACCGCCCGGAAAAAGCGTACGGCAATCGCCTGGGCAGGCCGCTCATGAAATTCAGGACGCCTCGGCGCCCTTTATTCATAGCGCCTTCTGCATATTGATCACCGCCCGGGCATTAGATGCGCTGGTGGCCAGCACATCAATTACGCCGGTGCGCAGCGCGCCGAGGATCGCCGTTGCCTTGGTGCTTTCCGAAGCAATGGCGATCACGCACGGGATGGCGCGAAGCTGTTCAAGGCTCAGGCCGATAACCCGATCGTTCATCACCGTATCAACCGGTTTACCCTGAATATTGAAAAAACTATAGCCAGCGAGATCGCCCACTACGCCCTGTTCCTGGCGCGCAGTCGCAATTTCCTGCGGGGAGAACCAGCCGAGCTGCACCATAAAGCTATTTTCGTTCATATCGCCAAGGCCAATGATGGCTACATCCGCCTTGCTTGCCTGTTCGAGCGTGGCTTTAATCAGCCGGTTTTGCATAAACGCTGAGCGCAGTTCCGGCGTTTCGACATAGGCCGGGGCGTACAGCGTTTCGCTAAAACCGTTGAATTTACGCGCCAGGTTTCGACTGATGTGATCGGCATCGATCAGCTGGTTGTCGCGCTTGGTGCCGCCGATACCGCAAATAAAGCGACAGTTGCGCTCTGGAAAGATCCCCACGTGGTTGGCCACGGCGGCGACGTTGCGACCCTGCCCGACGGTCACGGTCATATCGCTTTTGAGGATCCCGGCGAGATAGTTGCTGACCAGCGCCGCGACCTGCTGGCGCTGTTCATCCTCGTCGTGATGGTCCAGGGCGATAAGCGCGCGCTTGATGCCGAAATGGGAGATAAACTGCTGCTCAATCTGGGAGCTGAAGACCGGGTGGTATTTCACGCTGATCTCGACAATCCCTTCGTGGCGAGCTTTTTTCAGCAACCGACCGACCTTAATGCGTGAGATCCCAAAGCGTTTTGCAATCTCTTCCTGGGTTTGCTCCTGATCGTAATAGGCCACGGCAATTTCTGTCAGCAGCGCATAATCTGAGTCTTGTTCAGTCATAGTTATCGCCTGGTGTTTCCATCTTTGATGTCTCCCTAATACTACTGCGCCTGAAGAATAAATTCCTCTGTAACGCGTTGAACAATGTCGCAATAGCCGTTGGCATCCCATGCCGCGCGGCCAATAAACAGTCCGTTAATGTCATCCTGCTGAAGCAGTTCTACGGCATTTTGCCGATTGACGCTACCGCCGTACAGCAGGGGAATGCGCCGTCCGATTTCTTCGCCGAAGGTCTCGCATAACGCCTGACGCAGCGCCCGGTGGATCTCTGCGGCCTGCTCCGGCGTCGCCGGCGTGCCGTGTTCGCCGATAGCCCATATGGGCTCATAGGCAACCAGAGTGTGTAAAACCTGCTGTTCATTCAGGCCAGAAAGCGCGATTTTCATCTGCCTCACTACCGTTTCCCGTGAGACCTGCCAGCGTTTTTCATCGGCGCTGTCGCCGATACAGATCAGAGGTCGAAGCCCGTGACGCAGGGCGCGATGCACTTTTTGGTTAATGGCGGCGTCGGATTCATTGAACGCGCCGCGACGCTCGGAGTGACCAAGCTCGACCAGGGAGGCGCCGGTTTCAGCCAGCATGGCGGCGGAAATTTCACCGGTCCAGGCGCCGTTTTCCGCTTCATGCATATTCTGCGCGCCGGTCAGGCAGGGGATCTGATGCTGCTGTAGATACTGGCTGACGGGATAAATGGCGGTGAAAGGGGGAATAATAAACGGCTGGATTTTCGGATGCCTCACCTGCGGTAACCGCTGCGCCAGCGTTTCACAAAAGGCCATGGCTTGCGATAACGGTTTATTCATTTTCCAGCTGGTTCCTAACCAGATTTGTTCCATCTTGTTCTCCATAATAGGTAAATCAATAGCTTGTCGTGAAATGGCTTTCGCTTATGAGAGAGGTTGAACTTTTTATCACCCAATGAACATATGTTAGATCACATTTTTTTATAAAATAAATCTATGGATTTTTTTATGTGATCTAAATCACCAATAACCTCTCAATCATCAGGTAATGTTTTGAGCATATGATTCACCATTGAACATATGAACAAGCCGAACTTCACTACGAGAGGTCCACGATGTCACAAGAGAAAAAGCCAGTTGTCGCACTTACCATTGGCGACCCTGCCGGGATTGGTCCGGAGATTTCAGTCGCGACGATGATGGAGAAAAGCGTCTACGACGAGTGCAAACCTTTTTTGATTGGCTCAGCGCCGATTATCGCCAGAGCAATGAAAATCATGGGCTGTGATTTTCCGATTAACAAAATTAGCCATCCGCAGGAAGCTCGCTTCAACTGGGGTACGGGGGACGTGCTGGAAACCGGTGAGTATGACTGCGAGAGCATTGAATGGGGCAAAGTGCAGAAGCTGGCGGGGCAGATGTCGCTGGACTATGTGCTGAAATCTATCGAACTGGGGAAAGCCGGCCTGATCGATGTGGTCTCTACCGCGCCGATTCATAAAGAAGCAATCAAGCTGGCGGGGTGTAAACTGCCGGGTCATACCGAGATCTATCAGGTTGAAACGCAATCCGATTATGGCCTGACCATGTTCCACGTTCATAACCTGCGGGTCTTCTTCGTGAGCCGTCATATGGCGCTTAAAGACGCCTGCGATTACGCCAATAAAGAGCGCGTTCTGGCCTGCGTGCAGCAGATCCACCATGAGTTTACCGCGCTGAATATCAAAAATCCGCGCATTGCGGTAGCCGCGCTGAATCCGCATGGTTCAGACAACGGCCTGTTTGGCCACGAAGAAGCCGATAACCTCATCCCGGCAGTCAAAGCGGCGCAGGAAATGGGGATTAACGCCATCGGCCCGGTGCCGGCAGATTCCGTCTTCCATCTGGGTAAACAGGGGCGCTATGACGCCATCCTCTCGCTTTATCACGATCAGGGGCATATCGCCTGTAAAACCCTCGATTTTGAGCGTTCCGTAACCATTACCTTTGGCCTGCCGTTTATGCGTAGCTCGGTAGACCACGGCACGGCGTTTGATATTGCCGGCACCGGTAAAGCGGGCACCGTCAGTATGCTGGAGTCCACGATGGCCGCGGTGAGCTACTGGAAAATGAAAAACCACTAATCGCTGAGGTTAATGCGAAGCAAAAGGGCAGAGAAATGGAAAAACATCTGTTAATTAGCAAAGGCTGTAAGGGCTGGGGCGGGCCGCTGACCATTAATATTAGCCAGGCGAAAAAGATTGCTTATATCACCGGGGGGATTTGTCCCCCGGTCGTTGAGCGCCTGAGCGAACTGACTGGCTGGCCTTCCGTCGACGTATTTAAAAACGGCGAGCCGCCGGAAGAGGAGATCGGCCTGATGGTTATCGACTGCGGCGGCACGCTACGCTGCGGTCTCTATCCCAAACGCGGTATTCCGACGATTAACCTCCATCCCACCGGTAAAAGTGGTCCGCTGGCGGAGTTTATTCATGAAGGGATCTACGTCTCCGGCGTGACGCCCGCCTGTATTGAAATGATCTGGCCGCAGGGGGAAGGCGGTAAGCTGGGGATCGTGGCCGACGATCTGACCGGTGCGACCACCGTCGGGGTGCTGCTGGCGCGTAGCGGGTTAAAAACCGCCGCGTTCTTCGATACTGAATCCTTCGCCCGCAATGAGGTGGAGTATCCGGCGATGGTCGTCAGCAGCGACAGCCGTCCTTTGCCGAAAGCGGAAGCCCAGCAGCAGGTCAGCGCCGCGGTGAAGCAGCTGCAGGCGCGCGGCGCGCACTACTTTACCAAGCGTATTGATACCACGCTGCGCGGCGGCATCGGCTTTGAAATTGATGCCATGCTGGAACAATTGCCGCTGGAAACGGTTGCCGTCGTCGTGCCGGCGATGCCGCAGTCGCGGCGTATTCTGGTTGGCGGCTATTCGGTAATTGACTCCGTCGCGCTTTCGCGAACCGATGTCGCACGCGATGTGCGTACTCCGGTTACCGAATCCTGGGTGCCGGGATTGCTGGCGGCGCAGACCCATCATCAGGTCGGGCATATCGCGCTGGCCTCGGTGATGAAAGGCGAGGAGCAACTGCAGCGGGATCTCCAGGAACAGCAGCAGCGCGGCGTGCGGGTGATCGTCGTCGATGCGATTACTGTTGACGATGTCGATGCGATTGCCGGGGCGGTGGTGGCGCTGAACTGGAACGTGCTGGCAGTCGACCCGGGGCCTTTTACCGAGCGGCTTGCGGTCCGTCGTGGCCTGATGCGGGAAGCGCGCAGCAGCGCGACAGCGTCGTCAGGGGCGGAAAACCCGCGCGGTTCGATTCTGGTGGTTGCCGGTAGCGCCACGCCGGTGACCAAAAAGCAGCTTCAGCATCTGATCGCTAATGATGAAAGAGTGTGTCACATCCCTGTTGATGCCGAACTGCTGGTTGACAGGAAAAACGCCGCTGAAATCGAAGTGAATCGCGTGGTGCAGCATGCCCGGCAGTGCGTGCCGGCGCAGCAGAACGCTATCTTCGTTTTTGAATCCGCGTTAACCGGGCGGCTGCTGAATCTTCAGGAAGAAGAGCAGCGCTTTGGGCTGGCCCACGGACAGGCTGCGGAAAATATTAACCAGGGACTGGGGAATATTGTTCGTGAAGTGCTTAACTGCGCAGCCGGAGAAATTAAAGGCCTGTATATGACCGGCGGCGATACGATGGTAAATGTTCTTAAAGAGCTTGGCGCGACCGGCATTGAAATGATCGACTACGTGATACCGCAAACCGATATGGTGCGTATTATCGGCGGCGATTATGCGGGATTGATTTGCGTCGGCAAAGGCGGTTTAACCGGACCAGAAGATATTATTAGCACGATTGTTGAAAGAATTTATAAAGAAGCGCAGCTATAACCCACAGGTCATATAAATAAAAAGCGACGTAATGGTCGTCCGGGTAGTATTGCGTCGTTATCTCTGTTAAATCATAATTTATGAGTTACCCTATGAACATAAATATATTAGAGAAGATGAATAAGGTGCCAGGCGGTTTAATTATTATTCCGTTGCTCGTGGCGATTCTTATTAATACCTTTGCTCCAGAAGTCCTGGGCATCGGCGGCCCGACGACCGCATTATTCAAAGTCGGTTCCAGCGCAATGATGGGGATTTTTCTGCTGATTTGTGGTACCTCGATCAATATCCGCCAGGCCGGCCTGCCGCTCTATAAAGGCGCGGTGCTGTTGTTGCTGAAATGCCTCGCCGGCGCGCTGGCCGTATGGGTGGCCGGGGCGATGTTTGGCCCCAACGGTTTCCTCGGTATTTCGACCCTGGCGCTGATTGCCTGTTTAACCAGCTCCAACAGCTCGCTATATATCGCGCTGTGCAGCAACTACGGCGATGCCAGCGATGCCGGGGCGATCTCCGTCTTCTGCGTCAAGGATGGGCCCTTTGTTACCATGATGGTGCTGGGGGTCAGCGGCCTGGCCAATATTCCTTTCGCCGCGCTGCTATCGATGCTTATCCCGCTGCTGATTGGTATGCTGTGGGGCAACCTTGATGAGCGTTTCAAACAGCTGTGCGCCGCCGCTCAGCCGCTGATTATCATTATTATGTCGTTTGCCATCGGCGCCAATTCCAGCATTAACACGGTCTTTACCGCCGGACTGTCCGGTATCCTGCTTGGCATTATCTCTGCGCTAACCGGCATTGTGTTCTATTTTATCTACAACCTGTTCCTGAAGAAGAAAACCGCGCTGGGCGCCGCGCTGGGGACAACCGCCGCCAGCTCTGCGCTGACGCCGGCAATGGTGGCTCAGGCCGATCCCTCGCTGGCGATGTACGTGGATGCCGCGACCGCGCAGCTGGCGACGGCGAGCATCATCACCATGATTACCGCGCCGATACTGGTGGCCTGGTTTGATAAGCGTCTGAAAAAGCGCGCGCCGAGGGTTGAACCGGTAAAAGAAGAAACCAGTGAAGAGAAAGTGACGTTATCTTCGCCTGCCACCAAAGGGAACAAATAATATGACTGCGCCGTTGTATTCATTACTTATCACGGCTGTCGGGAAATATGTCAAAGACTATCTACAGGAGCATCAGCTGATTTTATTTTCTGAATCCGTTCCTGACGATATTGCGATGTATTGCGCCGTACATCAGAGCAGTGAGCTGACAGCTGAATTGGTACCCGGGCAGATAATGAAAATAAATGAGACTATTTATCGAGTCACGGCGGTAGGTGGTTTTGCAACGGCAAATTTAAAACAGCTTGGCCATATCACTTTAAAATTTGATGGCGCTGCCACCGCTGAATTACCGGGGATGGTGCATCTCAGTGGTGACGTCCCCCAGAATATTCAGCGTGGCGACCAAATCTTTTTCTATCCGGAACTAAATTAAGACGTACAGCTAAATTAAGGAAATTATCATGAAAACAATCGCTATTGGTGCGGATGATGCCGCCTATGCTTTTCGCGACGCTATCGTCGCTTATCTGAATGGGCAGGGAATTAAGGTCGCGGATTACAGCAGCGATAAACGCCAGGGCAGCATGGTCTACCCGGATGTTGCCCATGCGGTGGCAATGTCAATAAAGCAGGGCGAGCACGATCGCGGCATCCTGATTTGCGGCACCGGTATTGGAATGAGCATTGTGGCGAATAAAGTGCCGGGGATACGAGCCGCCCAATGCCACGATACTTTCTCCGCCGAGCGGGCGCGCAAAAGTAATAACGCGCAGATTATCACTCTTGGCGCGCGCGTGATTGGCCCGGAGCTGGGCAAAAAAATTATTCAGGCCTGGCTTGAATCCGAATATGAAGGCGGCGGCTCCGCGTCGAAAGTGGAGCGTATCGACTATTACGAACACCAGCACGCCAGAGATTAATATCCGCAGTCGTAATATAAGGAACAGACTATGAGCCAGTTAGACGAACTGAAAAAATACACCACGGTGGTTGCCGACACCGGCGATATCGAATCGATCAAAAAATTTGCCCCGCAGGATGCGACTACCAACCCTTCACTGGTGCTGAAGGCCGCGCAGCTCCCGCAGTATCAGGCGCTCATTGCCGACGCCATCGGCAAGGCGCGTCGGCAGGGCGGCAGCCCGGAAACGCAGCTGATAAACGCCTGCGATCAGGTGGCGGTGGATATCGGTACCGAGGTGCTGCGTCATGTGCCCGGGCGTATTTCTACCGAAGTCGATGCCCGTTTTGCCTGGGATCGCGGGATGTGCGTGTCGAAGGCGCGCAAGCTTATTCAGATGTATGAAAAGAACGGCGTCGGGCCGGAACGCATCCTCATCAAACTTGCCGCCACCTGGGAGGGGATTCGCGCCGCAGAGGAGCTGGAACAAAGCGGTATCAACTGTAACCTGACCCTGCTGTTCTCCTTTGCCCAGGCGCGGGCCTGCGCCGAAGCCGGCGTCTTTTTAATCTCGCCGTTCGTAGGGCGTATTTACGACTGGTATCAGAAAAACCAACCGCAGTCGGAGTATCAGGTCGACAGCGATCCGGGCGTGGTTTCCGTGCGCCAGATTTATCAGTACTACAAATCGCACGGCTACGACACCGTGGTGATGGGGGCCAGCTTCCGCCGTATCGAGCAGATCCAGGCGCTGGCAGGTTGCGATCGCCTGACTATCTCTCCGGCGCTGCTTGATGAACTGGCCGCCAGTGAAGGGACGCTGAGTCGCCAGCTGGCGCCCGGCTGCGTGACGGAAACCCGCCCCAGCCCGATGACTCAGGCGGAGTTCCTCTGGCAACATCATCAGGATCCGATGGCGGTGGAAAAACTGGCGGAAGGTATCCGCCTGTTCGCGGTCGATCAGGTCAAACTGGAAAATCAGATTCAGCAGATGCTGTAAGGGCAGGAAAAGAGACTTATGAATACCACAAAAACCACCCGCAGCCTGTGCGCCAACGCGCTGCGAGCCCTGAGCATGGACGCAGTACAGAAAGCCAAATCCGGCCACCCGGGTGCCCCAATGGGTATGGCTGACATTGCCGAAGTCCTGTGGCGTGATTTCCTGAACCATAACCCGCAGAACCCGTCCTGGGCCGATCGCGACCGCTTCGTGCTGTCCAACGGTCACG